>Ga0214544_1004291_pt1 | contig 28733 bp, 9 predicted proteins | sample CNSS3metaG_FD_160074 | JGI IMG/M metagenome (GOLD analysis project Ga0214544, IMG submission 160074) | Root nodule microbial communities from cowpea collected in UCLA plant growth center, Los Angeles, California, USA - CNSS3 | ecosystem: Host-associated > Plants > Roots > Nodule | place: USA...
TAGTTAAATATATATAAAAAAATATATATATATATATATATATATATATATATATATATATATATATATATATATATATATATATATATATATATTACTTACTTTGTCATTGTGATATCTGAGGGTTTAAGGAAGATAAACCCACAATTCAATGGAGTTCACATCCACTGTGTGGCACAACAACCTGTAACATTCTCCAATTCAACAACACCACAACAGAAGAAAGAACTGCATTCTTATGTTATCAATACACTAATTAAAGACGTGATCATGAAACATTGAATCACACAACAAGGGGGGTTTGAAACCCAACGTGAAATAAAAAAAAAAACATGAGAAACAAAGTTGAAAAATATGGCGAGAAGAATGAAATTAAAATTCAGCAGAAATCTGGCCTTGTTCTCTTCCGAACTGATATAGAGCCTTTCTGATGATCCCAGAAGACTTTGATTTCAGAAGAATCTCTGAGATCCTCGAGGCTAATATACTGCTGTTTAGCCATCCTTAAGGAATGACACCCTGTGTCATGAATCCAAATATAAGGGTGACATGTTTCATCATAGTAATACAATAAACTCTTCAAGCTTCCTCCAACACTGCCACTTCTTCCACTTCCAGGCATGTAAGCCTTATATATGCTTTTACATTTCAGTCTTTTTGAAGACCCTGGCTTCAAAGTGTGAATCTTTTTCAGTATTGATCCCACCCTTATTTGGAGCTCCACTGGTCGATCACTGAGGTTCCATATCCTTGTCCCATATCCAGAACCTTGAGTGTGATCTCTACAACCATCAAAGCACCCACCCAAAGATAGAAGGCTAAAACCCTGCACTTTTCCCATCACTGCTGCTTCTTCTTGATCACCAACTTCCAAACAAAATATATGTTTTTCTGCAATAGAAACTTTGCTATGTATATAATATATATAACCTCCCGACAAATTATGCTTTTTCTGATAAAGTTTAGTTACTTTGCAAACTTTCTCAATTCTGAGGCTGTGGAAAGAATCTGTAGTAACCTTGCACTTTAGACTCCTCACAGGGACAGAATATTGTTTAGCCCTTGCATCAAGGAAGTGATAGGGTCCTTGGAAGCCAAGATTCAACAAGAAGACAGTGGAAAAGTTCATTGGCACTGACAAAAATTATTTAAAAATTGCTAGAATAGCTTTTCCTTTTGTTTGGTTGGAAAGAAAAATATGCTGTTGGCATTTGACAACAGTAGTACTCATTCAAAGATTCATGATGAGGTCTCATATGATGATGCCTCCTCACCTTTATTGCGAGGGCGAGTTGCTTTTGATTCAATCCAAGTTGAATAAATGACTTTACCCGAAAGAAGCAATTATTTTATTTTCTCTTACTGTGCATTGAGCTCTTGACTTTTTTCTTTCTGGTCAAGTTCTCTTCGGAGTGAGAAAAGAACCTTGTAACGAGCATGACTTGAGGCTGTTGGTTGAAACAAAACATTGATAGGGTAGTTAGTGTTGTTTGCTGTCAGTCCTATTCTGTCACTACAAAATCAATAACACTGCAAAGCTAATAACTTGAGTTAAGTCTACACAAATTTATTTATTTACTTTGCTGCATAAATGTACAATAACAACACTTTTCTAACTAGGATAGAGTTGACTAACCGAGTAAAATAATTTAAATTATCATCCAATCAAAAATTACGTTTTATTGATTTTTACAAAAATGATCTAAAAGTTAGAGCACCAATAATTTAGAATAAGATGACAGTAGGACATTGTTTTAGAAATTATTGTGATTAGATGCATAGCTATTAAAATCATTAAAATATAGTTAGTACAAAATGTTAGGTGAATAAAAAAGGTAAAGTACAAATGGTGGAGAGACGTGATACACAATACACTTTTATTTCAGAACAAAGCAACAAATCTTAATGATTAGATCATAACATAATTGACAAACTGGGATACTATCCTTCTTTTCTCATAGTGGTAGGGGCATAACACCGGTATCAACTTTCAATCTATTCCGATCAGTCTCGTAACTCCATAATTGAATTTCTTATAAGTACACTACTTAGCCATCCTAGATAGAAGAGTCTCAATAATAGCAATATCAATAGGAGTGGTTCAAGTCAAAGTAATGAAGAAAATTGGTTCACCAAGTATCTGAACCGTTGAATTCAAAGTTAGAACACAACGTGTTAGGATAAATTAGTAATGTTTGTGCATACAAGATTGAAAGAGCAGAAAAAATTAGGGAGAAGACGTCAAGTCACAATCCAGATTACAAAACTGAAAACCATAGAATAAGATGAACTTTTCTGCCGTTAGACAAATTCAATAGCCTCATTTTGATTGTATGACTAACCATGTATGTCACCAAAAACATTTCTAATTCCAAAACTGTACAAATCACAAATAAGCAGCAGCTACTGTTTAAAATAAAAGAATGTTCTTTAAAAGGAGGGGTGGGGAAAGAATTTACACACTGGAATTTAATTTTCATGTTTCTCTTCATTCTGATCTGTCTTATTTATGAGAGGCTGATTGAGATCTACTGAAGGTTCAGTCACAATTGGTAGCTCTGGTGAAGATGCATTGTCATCCGTATCTTCACACTCGGCCAAGGCTTTATCTAAAGCAGACTTGGCAACTTTAGTAACCCATATCATGAGAACCACTGCCCATACCCAAAAATAATATTTCAGCCAGGCATTAATCAAAGAAAATAATAGACCCTAGGTCTTAAACAACTTTTTCCAAGCTCAAAATCTCAGCTTTCGTTATGGTCTATAATTAACTGTGGATTCTCCAATATTATACTTCTGTAGTCATAACCACATGAAACACATCATTCGTAACATTACATTACACATTAATTCTAAATAACAGTAACATGCTAATAAAAGAATTAATCTATGTGAAAATCTTGTTTCCTAACATAACTTGCCACGTTTTCCCACGAGACCACACTCCATATATTGCTGAAAATCCAAAGCAATATAAGCATAAACCAGCTACAGAATTGACCAAAACATTTGAGTAAAATGAGATAAATGGTGTGCTATCACTGGTTTGCTTGCTAAAACTTCAAATTCATTTTCTTCTGCCCGGCACTTAAAATTTAATAGGCAAAAATATGCACAAAAAAATAAAGCCGCTGGACAGAGTATGCAAGTCTTATAAGCCACTCATTCGTGACCCGGTAATTGCAGCTGAGCTGCTAGTATACAGAGCACAAAACCTCACATGCAAGGAAAAGAGGAGCAAGACACGCAGGAGAAAGAGAACAATTTCTGGATAGAGCATGCTAGTTTCACATTCTATGTTTGTGCGGATACCACATAACTTACCAGATATCAACAAGCCAGCAATGATCCAAGGCTGCATCCAAAAGACAAATAAATGTATGTTACATATGAGATAAAGCTCATCTATTTGATTCAATCAAGACAATCAAAGGTATTGGATATCCCAGATCAACTATAGACATGGTTACATTATAATATCTAGATAAGTGGATGCCAACTTCCTCTTACCAAGCTGCTTTTGTGAGACTTCGTAAGGTGAGGTTGAGTAAGCCTAGTCCACTATCTAAGATGATATATTATCAAAACATTAGATGTTAATATAAGAAATAAAGCATAGTTTTTCATACCAAATGAGTCTTTGAGAATTCGCCCCAACCACGTGTCACTTCTGATATATCCTTGAGCGTAGTTCCGACATATACAAGAGCCAGTGTTAATGGCTACAACAATAACAATAAAACATTTCAAATTCAGACTAATGCAAATAGTGATATACTTGCTAATACTCTACAAACATCAAACTTAAATATTCTTAATAGCTTAATTTAATGCACTTTCTTCCTAGAACATAAGTGGTGAACAAATAAATCACAAGGATGATTACTTGTTGAATGTACTTGTTGATCCAATATTAACATAGTTTACATTTAAATCAACTGATCTCAAACTTCCCATATTTTTACATGAAATTTTAAAGTTTAACAATATCCACTATCCATTTCTATGCACAACATGCTTTCAATGTGGCACAACTAAAGATATGGCATGGATAACTCCAAAGTTTAAAGTTGTCATGTTTTTCCATTAATCATGTTAGATAGCACATTTAATACATTTTAGATATGGGAATATAAAAATAAAGGTGCTTCGTCACCTTTTTTTAATTGGTTCACTTTGATATTTAGGGTCTTAGTCAAGTCTATTGAACTCCAAGATACTATTATTTTGTCACTTTGATAATTTTTTCCATTGATTTGATTATTCCCAAGAATTTTTTTTTCTATACGTCAAGCTTTTCTCTACTAAATTCAAAATCATTTGGTTTTCCTGTTAAAATTGTGCATAAATAATTCTTGTGCATAATTGTCTTCCCAATTTCTAGTCTCTTTGACTTCACAAGAGATTATTTTCCATCAAACATTAGTGATCACACACAGTAGCTAATTGCTATTGCCGAAAGAAAGAATCTACACATGGCTGAACTTGATCATGCCTTCTTCACCATAATGATCCTTTTCACTTTTAGGGTGATACATTTCTAAAAAAGTAATTGAAACAACTTAATTCCTTTCTCTTCTCTTCACAATCAAATTCCCCACGCTCCTTTGTAACCACAATAGGAACGTTACCCCGTTTGTCTCTATGTCTTGGGATGCACAAGTTTTGTTCATGACCTCATTCTAGGTAAAGAAAAACTCTGCAAAATCTCTTGAATTCCCTTATTTGGGTTACTCTTTCCTCTGAAATAGCTATCATTGTTTTTTATCCTCAACTTTAATGACATCATTTTTACTAACATCCCCTTTTATTAGACTTGCCTTTTCATCTCCTATTTTGTTGTATTAGATACTATAGATTGTAGTGGTACTTCCTCATTGACCCTCCAACCTCATCAGCGATTTCAATTACCCTTTTATTCGTCACTTGCTACAGTTTTCTGTCTAGTGTAGTTGTTTTTAGCTCTGCCAACTCATCTTCTCCATTCCTTCTCCTTTTGGAAAATGCACTTATATTGTTTATGAATGACAAAAGTGATGATATTCAATGACTCAAATCCAACCTTTTCAGTTAATTTCAGACAAAAGACTCTGGACCTTGCACATACATTTTAGGACTGAAGTTTTGGCATTCTAACTAAAGCCAATATACTAGATTGTCATCCTAGTGATATTAAGCTTAATCCAGGTTAAGAAGAGCCCTTAGAAGACCAAAAAACATTTAAGCATACTCAATTATCTCACTGTGGTGACTCAATCAGATGTCATGTGTAATCTTCAAAACATAAAAAATGAATAAGGACAAGGACTGCTATATGAACATACAGGCAATGCCAAAAAATCACTTGTTATTGTAATGCGGAGAGATAGGATCACTATCACATATGAGATCTAGTTCTGGGTATTGTTTTCAAATTGGAGGTCATATGATTTGGGCGTAAGAAGTAGAGCATGCTAGATCTCAAGCCAAAGTTGATTATCGTGCTATGATAACAATTGCATGCAAGATTACCTGGCTTAGGCAACTACTCCAACAACTAACAAAATTTATTTGAGACAATCAAGTTGCACTTCACTTTCATCAAGTCCAATCTTCCATGAATAGACCAAACACAAATAGATTTTCACTTAGTAAATTGTAAGAGAGAAGGTGCTTTAAGAGGATATCACAATTGACTTTGTCAACTCAGACCAACATGTTTATTAAATCCCTTTGAGGCTCTCATATTGACTACATCTGTGACAAACTAGGCTAATATGATATACAAGCTCTAGCTTGATAGGGAATATTGATTACAGGTTAAATGTGACAGACTAGGCTCTCAAGGATGCAGTGCACCAATTTAGGGGTTCGATTTATTCTTATGTATTCATAAATGATTTCATTGTACACTAATATGTGATTATAAAACAAGAGGTATGTGTGGACATACAACTCATAACATTCAAATACATTTCTTCTTTTATAAATCGTATTCTTTAATAATTTAATATTGAAAACCATCTGGACAATTTTTTTTCCTAATACTGCATGCAAGAAGTGACAACCACAAGAAAACCCAATTAATTCTTAGCAAGTTTTAATTTTGTAACTAGGACTGGAAAAATATCAGATTGACGGACTTAAGCCTGACCTACATCACAATTACTTAGCCTGAGTCTTGCCCATTTATCTATAGTAGACTATTTTGAAAGCCTTGACGTACTTCTTTTAAAGTTTGGTCTGGCCTGAAAGCCAATTTACGTGACTTGTTCTATAAAAGACCAGTGGACCTTCTTCATCACCTAAATTGTTTCAATTTTTTAAGATTAATGTTAGTTGTGGTCCTCTCCAAAAATTAAATAATTAAATTTTATTAAAAGATCATTACTACGGAATGTATGAGAAAATTAAAAAACTCAACACTACTATTATATAGAAATAGAAATCAAAAAACCATTGTCCATCAAACATGGTATCCAAATTATTTTTAATAAGTTCATACTAATCCAACAAAAAACTCAAGAATACATCCACAACGAGCGAAACTCCACAACAGAAATTGACAAGCTAGTCTTGCAGGCCTGGTAGGTTTTTTTCATAGCCTAAGCCTGGCCTTTTTTAATTAAATAGGTTTTCAAAAAGCCTTAGCATGGCCTTAATATTAAACAGGCCAAGTCAAGCCATAGACCCTGACAGCTACTTGTGTAATAGGTGTAGACAAAATCAAGGTGTCCACGAATGATTTTCTTATTCGTAATGCATGAGAATAGAAATTCATTGCTATGGGTAAGGCCTCCTACATATAATTTATCAGAGATAAAGAAGATACCATCATTCCTAACCAGGAAGTCAGCGTGTATTCCCCTAATGGAACAGGAGTCACAGACAGGAAGTAATTTAACAAGCTAAATGGTACAAAAGGAGCAAGCCGAAGGAGTATCGAAATCTGTAAAGACGGAGAAGTTAAAACATTCAGATATTCAGTTGTGAAGAAAGAAATGAACATGATATCATGAAAATATGATTAAGCAAAAATCTAGCACGATAATAGCCTTACTAAACAATTATCAGTATACATAATAATAGCCTTTCTTTTTTGTTTTAACAGGCAATCAAACTTATGCATCATAATTCCAGACATTTCACACTATACATACTATGACCCGGTTGCTCTTCTTGAGCCAGATCAGAAACAAGAATTCCAAAAGAACAAAACAAGATAAAAAACAATTGGAATATTATAAAATAAACATCAAAAGCACAAAAACTAGAAAAAAAGTTAATGAATGTTGGAGATGTAATAAAACCATTCAATTATTGAGTCTACAAACCTTAAAGCCAGATTTCTGAATTGCAATTGTCACTAATTTAAACTGAGGGTAATCCTTCAACCTTGAAACAACAAGTGATTTCCCAATCTGCATAGATAGAAAATAAAGGAATAACCTCAGGAAACAAATAACTATATCATAATACAGAAACAAGTGGACCAAGAAGCCGCACAATCGGAAGGCTAAGAAGATTTCAAGGACAATGCACATGAAGAAAGGCAAATCGATACAGAGCATATTGTACTACTTGAGAAAAACTTAAATTCATAATTTTTACCATAGCAACTAGGGAACTGAAAAGTCAATCAATCATGCCATAACTCTATTTCTCTCTAATTTGAAAAAGATTCTAATAGATACAAAACTAGAAAACTTACTGTTCTACCAACAAGGAATGCAGCTACAGCACCAACGGTTGAACCAATAGAGTCAGCAATGAAGCCAATTGGAAGGCCAAATAGATAACCACCCCCAAGCTGAACAAAAAGTATCAGGTAAAGTGACTCAAAAAATTATTTCTGCCTTTGGTTTATTAGGCTTACTTCTTTATCAGTTAATTGAAAAGGAGATGTAAAGCATTGAGAGAACTGTTTATAATGCACACACTTTGTTATACAATAATGGAGGTGTTTGGAACATACATCAAACTATGGGTACAAATATATCTTATAGTAAAAGTAATAGTATAGTGCAACAATGTCACCTATTTTGCAGAACTTAAATAGGTAAATGATGACCCGTGACAAATTCAATTTAAAATTTATAAGTTCTTAAAGGAAGGAATTGCAAATACCAAACAATTTTTTAAAAGAACATTTATCAACGAAAATGCAGACAGGCAACAGTTCTTAAGCAGGTAGATGAGAATTCTATATTCTACAAGAAGTACAATTTGAGGTATCAAAAAGTCTTACAGTAAGTACTGAGGCTGGAACTGCCAAGATAGTCAATGGAATGTAAACAGCTATCCTGAAAATTACCAAAGAAACATGGGTTCACAAATTCACTATTCAAGTCAGTTGTTATCTTGAAATGTTAATATGCCCATTTGTATATGCGTACACATATAAAATTCCTTTCCATGATACTATGAATGGCATAAAGCCTATCATGAATGAAAGCACATGACAATCTCCTGTAAAGATGACCTTTACAAATTGCAGCCCAAAGAAAGCAATTACATGATAGAAACAAGTATCACGATTCTGAGATTTTAAAAGAAAAAAGGTGATAGTCACCAAGTCGAAATTTCAGTGGTTAATAATTGAAATACACTTACAGAGCAAGTGGACCCCATGGCCCAAGATTGCTGTCAATCCATACCAATAAGTCCTTCAGAATCTGTAGAGCAAAAATAGAGGGTAATAGATTCAAAATCTCCACGCAATGGGAAAGAAAATTCAAATGCGGTGCTTATAATAAATAATACAGTAAAAGTAGCATTGTAAATTGTATGCACGAACAAGGGAGTGGGGATTCCCACTCGTGAACAAGGAAGTGGGGATTCCCACTCGTGCAACAAACTCGCTATGGTCTATTCTTTTCCGCTTTTCACAATAAGAAACCAAAACAAATTCAAACAAAATCTTCATTTTCTAATGATATTCCAATTTCAAAAACTGCACAATTTGCTACTAATGTTATTATCCCGTGATTGAAATTCCTGTATGCAAACACCACTTGAAAAATTTCCTACCTGGAAGTGAGTAATGAGAGAATCAACTACTGTCAAACCCCATTTCATGTTCAAACAAAAAGAACTAAAAGAACTAGATGTTTTGTCTTGTACAGGAAAATAGAAGAACCCAGCAGTGAAATTGGATAAAAAAAAGAACCTTGTCAACTGGGAGAGTTAAACAAGCTACAACAATGGCGGCAACGAGAAGTAGCAGAAGAGTGATGTTGAGAGCAGAGGTCCACGTGAAAGGCATGTTGGTTGGTTCACCCACGCCCCCAAGGGAGAAAGGGTTGAATCATCACGGGTCTTGTCCTTTGATCTTATCTGATCATTCTCTCCCACTTTGTGTCTTCAAAAATTAATTCCTGAACAACGCACAATGACCACTTTCTTCCCTCTGGAGGTTACTTACAGCTCTCACTGTACACTTCACCATTTCTTATTAATGTCTGATAATGATGTTTTGGACTATCAATATTTTACCATCTTTAGAATAGAATGGAGTAAACATATTTTCACATACAAAATTCTTTTACACTCATTTCGTCCTTATCCTTCATTACGTCTTATTCTTTATTCTCTTTTATAAATACAAAATTTATTTTTCTATAATTATTTTACCCCTATAATATGTATAAATAAATGTAATATGAGTCAAATTATCATTATTTTTAAAATTTTTAAAAATTTTTTAATTTTATTTCACACTTTTCTTTTAGTAATTTTTATTTTATTTTTCTTTATATATAAAAATTTCCTTTGCTAGAACTATTTTATTCTTATAATAGATTATCAAACAATAGTTATTGAGGTTAAAGAATTTTTTTTTCTAGACAAACTCCTTCATCTTATTCTTAATACAAGAGAAATTTATTTTTAGAACAAATTTATAGTATTTTAATAAGATAAATTTTATTTACTTTTATTAAATATTGTGAATATGCAATTTTTTATTGATAAATAATGAAAATAAATTTTCAAATTATTAACCATAATATAGATACTATTCTTTTAAACACAATTTTTTTCTTTTTCATGCTTAGCCGCAAAGATATAAAAGTTAACTCTAAATGTGGTTCTAACTAGTTATAACTTGAGTTATGTGTTAAAGTTTAAATAAATATCAATTTTGAGTATTTTTTCAAGAAATGGATGACTTAATCTTATAAAATTATTATTTTTATTAAGAAATGAATTATTCATTTTATAAAATCAATTTGTAAGACAAAATTTATATATAATTATAATTTATAAATTGATTTTATTTGTAGTTAATATAAAATTTTCAACACACCTTTTATATTGAAACAAATATATTTCAAATCTAAAATTAGATATTAATAAATAGTTAAAAAATGATTTATTTGCAAATATAACAATAAAATCAATAAATAATAAATTTTGTCAAAATAAACTTTAACCATCTTAAATTTAACTTAACTTTATAAAATAATTTTATAAAATTGAATTAAAATTATCTTAATTTTTGGGTAGAGGAGTAGGATGGTGATAGTTGTGTAACAAAAGCAGATTATCAATGTTAACTCCTACTAATTAAAGGATTTTTTGTTGTTTCATTAATTAATTGAGTATCTCTAACTTATGTCAACAACACTTAATTTTGTCCATCCTTGGATAAATGATTTTATTATCCATAAATAGGTTACTTAGACCAATACAAATATATGTATGGTATGTATTAACTATTACTAATATGATCCACTACTTTCTGTTCAAATTTTGGCATAGTTAAAGTTTAAATTTATTTTGTGTGATCCACTTTAAAGATCTCTCTGGCAAGGTAGCTGTGAGAATGAAAAAAGACAGAAAGAGGAAGAAGATGGACCATAAATAGGGTCAATTATTGAAGCTGCAGAACCGTCAATAATTAATGGACCGGTTCTAGTGTTATCACAATCACACTTTCACTTCACAGGTTCAACCCTCTTACTGCTTATTAAATCACTTTAGTAAAAACATGTGAGCCAATGGAAAATATTTTTATCTTTTAATTAAAAATACAATGTTATAATTATGATATAATTTTAGCTTTTGACCCGAGTTGCTGAGAATATATATTAGAAGTATTTCTTTAAAAGAATAATTTATCTATCTATATATGTGTATGTGTTATGAGAAGTTTATTTACAAAAGAGGATACATTACATAATGTCATGATAATGTTTAGACTTTAAAATAATGATAGTGTTATGAAAAAAAAAATAAAAATTTATCTATCAAAGTGTGTGCACTGATAGATCGACTATATTTTATTTCTTTGTACTTTATGATATTTTATTTTAATTGTTTTAATATTTTACGTCACTCATAATTCTAAATCTAAATAAATATGTTTCTTTTCATATAGAACTTCTATAATACATTTTTATTTTTGTTTTCGTTTTTTCTTGTGATTGTTTTTTTAATCCAATAATTGATATCATTTAAGGAATAAAAGAAAGTTAATAAAATTAAAGTTTGAAAACATGATCGCTAAATTTCACATTGAAATATTTTTACTATAAATAAACACCAGATTACAATATCTTGATATATTAAAATTGTGTTAGTGCAATAAAAGAAAATTAAACATATGAGAATCGAGAGAAGATCGACACACTTAGAAAACTAAAAGTGTCATAATTTTATATTTTGGAGATATCGAAGGCAAAGTGGTTGGGTCCAACAAGCTAGTCCATCAAAAAAGAATGGACATTTTTAATCTACTAGTCCGTTTTGGTTCGGTTTCTCTAATCTGTCAAATTGGCGAGTCGTCTGTCCTGACCCGGTGACCAATTTTTATTTATTTATTTTTTAAAATTAAAAATAATTAAAAAGATTATATTTGTTATATTATACTTTTGTAAAGATGAATTATAATTTAAATCATCAATAGAGTAATTTAATTATAATAGAGTAATTTAACATATAAATATGATGAATATTTTAATTTATCCAATTAAATATATTAATTAATCAATTAAAATCTTAGAAAATATTTATATGATTAAATATGTTTTAAATATATATATATATATATATATATATATATATATATATATAAACAAAATTTTATAAATAAAATTTTTAAAAATTAGAAAATTTAGAAAATAAAGTAGTGGATGAGTTGTAATTCCTGACCCATTTTATAGTGGGAGTCAGCCTAGCCCAACCTATTTTTGGCGAGCCAAGAACAGGACAAGCCAAAATGAACGAGACTGATCTGTTTTGCCACTGGAGATAATGTACTTAAGGAATGAGAGAATTGTTGTTTCAATGTGGATAAAACTTAAGTCATTGTATATGAAAAAATATTTAATAGGTAAACTTTGTTTGAATTAAGAATTATATTCATTTTGATGAAAAAAACAAGAACAACAGTGAAGCAACTAATAAATGTTAACAAGATATAAGATAACATTGAGGTTGTTAACATTGAGGTGAAACTCGAGGATGAAAATATAGTTTTGATGTTTTTAATGTTTTGCCTAAATTGTTTGAACATTTTAAAGGTGTTTTGGTATAAAATATGGATATTGAAATTGGTTTCATTTAGTAATCACTATAACATAGGGTTAGAACAATTAGATCTTAAAACAATTGTGTTCACGTGGAAATTTGATAGACATGATATATATGCAACAACATAAGGAGTTTGTTGACGATTAAGAAAAAGTTTGTCTTTTGTGGAAATCAATGCATGAACTAAAATCAAACTCACTATAGTGGTACAAGAAGTTTGATGATTTCTTGAAAAAGATGGGATTTTAGAGGTACATTTATGATAGACAATATTATTATAGTAAACCAATTAGATATAAGATCAATGAACTCAAGAAATTTGAGATGAAAAATCTTAGTTTCACAAACCAAATACTTGGAGATAGATAGAAAGATGGATATGACGATTGTTACATCACCTCAACAAGATTACTTGAAGAAGGTTATTGAAGGGTTGAGATTTTGCAAAAAAAAAAATTGTGGATACTATAAAGCATACTTTTGGATATGTTTTTTAATTGTTGGAACTACAATTCATTGAAAATCAACTTGTAAAAAATAGGATTACTATTAAGACAAAATATATCATGTTCAAAGTAAGGATGAAAGAGACTCTATAATTAAAAGGAATGTTATGATGGTTGTATTTTGTGCAAGACCATGTGACTATTTAGTGTAATAGTTAAAATGTTATATACATAACTAATTATCAAATATATCATGAAAAAGCTATACATTGATGTTAGACTATACATTTACGAGAGGTCAAAATCACAAAGATTGATTCACAAGAGAATCCTACACATGTGTTTACAAATTCTTTACAGCTATCAGAAATCATCTACTATACCACGTCTAATAATATTAAGTTTAAATAAATTATCTATCGTGTAATCTTTGTATTCTTATAATCAATATTTTATCGTATTTGTCAATGATTTTTCGTTATTTCTAGTTCTATATAAATAAACCCATGCGGAGATCTAAATCTCATTCTTCATAACCTTAAAAAAAAGTAGGTTTGATATATTGTGTTTAGAATATAAATATTATGAAATTCAATTTAGTTTCATATGTAATTTTAAACATGATATATTGTGAGTTAAAACATATATGTTACAAAATCAAGATTATTACAATGTTTTTTAACATTATCTAATTATTACAATATTTTTTAACATGATTAACAACACAAATTAACTCTATCCTCCCTTCCATTGCTATTTCATGACCACCAAACATGCCACAGCTTGTGGACAAAGAAAAACAAGAATAGTTGCAGAAAACCAGAAACAGAATATATTAAAAAAATTATTGGAGCTCACAAATAATTAATGGACCAAAGGGTGACAATGAAGTTCAGTATTCCATGTTTCAGGGTAGATACATGCCAGAGTAAAAGCGAAAGAGGTGCATGTGTTAGAGATATCTATAAAGAAGTTTGGTATAAGTATGCTGCAATAATTAATTGTAACCCTCCTCTGCCAACAAGAAAACCATAATTATGAAACTCATCCCTTTCCTATAATATAACTAAATATATCACAACCCTGTAAAGAAGAGATATTCAAAATAAAAGAACAATCTTTGAATGATACTATTGATCATATCATATAGATGGTAAAATGTGTTTTGAGGAGTTAATAAAATCTTCTGCTAATCTACAAGTGGAACAATCTCACGTATACATAACTCAAACAAAAATATATGAGCAAGAAAGAATACAAATCTAACTACATAGAAACAACAATACTCCAACCTTAATAGTTTTCAACCCAGAAAAAAATGGTTTGGTTGGTTCAAATGCTATCTGGCACAAAGGGCATTGAGAAGAACATGAGACAACATAAGATCCACGAAATATTGATGTCCAATTTGGCCATCTCTCCACTTCATCTTTGCTGGAGCTCTTCCATAGTGTACTCCATCGTTACACCTGTTATCAAAATGCCATGGAAATGTCATATCAAAGTTATCAATCACACCAGACACAACTCCTGATTCCTTCAATTTCTCCAACAACACACCATTGAAAGCCTCCATCTTGTTAGGATTGAAAGCCAGTGACCTTGCATATCCACCAGTTGCAACCGTAGTCCGGTAAAACACTCTTCCCCATGCCAACCCTCTTTGCTTCACTCTCTTCATAATATCTCTCCAAAAGGATGCTGCATAATCTGCTCCGACAGAGAATGCTCTTATGTTGCGCCAGTGCACGCCATCATGCAGGCCAGAGTTCATGATCACAGTGTCAGGAACCGTATCTTCTGAGAAGTACTTCTTTATCAAATCTTGAAACCCTTCATCTCTCAGAGAATCCAACCCCAGATAGTTCTGCGTTTCATTCCAATGCCCGTTGAAGATGCTTGTGATCCTAACTTTTTGAGAAGGGTCTTTTGGGTTGGAAAAGTTCCAGTCAAATCTTCTGGGAACAGAACGTATTTCGGGCAAGTCCAACACAAAGTTGAGCATGTTCCTTATTGTGTCGACGTGATTTGAATCGCCCCAGAAGAAAATCCATCTGTTCTTCAAGCATTTCCAAGCAGACTCAGCTGAATACAACTTGAATGAACAATGAGTTGAATACACCCACCCATTACTCTCTAGAATTCCCAAGGAACCATCACACCAAGGAGCTTTGCAAGGAAAATCCGACCCAAGGCACCGGTACCTGCCATCATTTCCAATGGTGCAGTCATCATTCTTTCCATGCCTTGTCCACCTTCCACTCCACACATCCCTGCCAAAATCTGAGGCCTTGCAAGACTGCAGCTCCGGTAGCTGAACACCGCTTTTGTAGAATCTGATTGCAAAATTTCGCAGCATTCGGTCATAAGAAAACCTCCATGGGGTGAACTTCAGACCTTCAAAGTGCCTATAGAGCAGAATTATAGTGAGATTGTAAACCCCATCAAAATCTGGATGAACCTGCAGTGAGATTGAGTAAGAACCATTGCTGAAATCTTTCACCAAAGGCCTAGATTTCCATGATTCCCCTGAAAGATCAGCCTCAAAGTAGTCCCCACCTAAACAACGAGGCTTCCCTGAATCATCCAGTGCTTGAAAACTAAATTCATGCACATCACCAGCTGAAAGCTCTATCACCTCCCCACCATCCAACCCAGGAATTGAAATCTCCACAGCCTTGGAATCTTCACAGGGTATGCCTCCACGAGCTGACCATCTAGCTATGAGATTTGAAGTGAAGTTGGGTTCTAACTCACTTGAAATCCAACTAGTGTGCCCCTCAAGTAGAGGGGATTTTTCGCCTAACTTTTCATACGGAGTGAAGTTCACAGCACTGTACGGAGAGACGAGGGTTAAATTAGGAGAATGAAACCTTACAGCAAGATAGTCCTGTTGATACCTCCAAGCTTGAAAGATGCTCCTTACTGTGCACCCATCAATGCTCCAAACCACAACCATTCCAAGCAAAACCAAAGCAGTGAGCAACCCAACACGCCAATGAAGCATTGGAATGGACCATAGAGCCCATTGGGGCGAAACCACAACCTTCTCTGCCATGGCATCACCCCAGAACAACTACCAACAAATCCACCCTCCAATACCGCTAAAGTTGCTATCTTTTGACGACAACACGCCAAACCACAAGAGTGCCTTAAAAGCACAAGAGTCGATTTTCCCGAGGAAACAAGAGAAGCAAATCTTGACGAGTGAAAAAAAATGGAAAAACAAATTTTGGGGTTGCTCACAACAAGTTACAAGACATGTTTACAAGTTTCAGTGTAATGTGTTGTTCTGTAAGAGATAGAGTTGCTGGATATGGGTCGATGTGAGTTCCTGAGGAAAAGGAAGGTTTTTCTCAGTGTGCTTCACGAAAGTAGCATGGCAGATTTCAGACATGGACATGTATGTCCAAAGAAGATGTCAAGCTCAGATTAATCATGAACTTTACATATTTTTTAATTACATTTTGATTTGCTTTGTTATAAAGCTGTCGATTTTTCCCCCTTCTCCTGTTTCCAATTCTAATCAATCAAAGCTGTCTTTTTTGCTCTCTTTTGTTATTGTTATTAATTACTCTGACCAACTATTAGAGGCGGATGTGATTAAAGGACGAAGTTAATTTACATATTCTAATTACTAATGAGACAAACTCTTAATCTTTATTATGAAAGTGTGGGATATTTATGGTAGTTAATTAAGTGTTCTTTGTAATTGATTCATATGTATGCTTATAAATATTTCTAATGATTAATGAGACTAACTCTTAATCTTTATTGTGGAAGTGTGGGATATTTATGGTAGTTAATTGAAGTGTTGTTTGTTATTTGGTCATAAAAAAATTATTCCGTAGTTTGTGTAAAGTTTGTATTATGTTTATTTTAATAATTTGAGTGATTAACAAAAGATTTGTAGGTAGATAAGTTATAAAATCATTAATAAAAGAAATAGTATTATACAACTATATCTTACTATCAATTAAACTTTTGAACAATTCTTAATCTATTTTATCTTATTAATTTATTTTTTAATAAGCGTTTATAATAAAAATGAATAAATTCATTATATATAATAAACTTAGTTTCTTTTCTTAAGTAATAGGTTGTTCACTCTGTCATAAACTGTTATATAATGAATTTTTCAAATTTTAAATCAATTATTTAAAAATTATAGTTCAACATAAAATAAAAAAATAGAACTTAGATTTCATACATTTTATATAAATGATTAAAAATATCATGTTATTATAAAATCAATGCATTTATTTTCATTATTTATAGTTGAATGTTTTAATTCTCAATTATTTCAAACTTATTATTTTGAAAACATGTATTCTAACAACATATACACAGTACAAATTATTAAAAAAAATTAGGAAAAAAGAAATAATGCCGTTGGGCATAAGGCTCACTTAAAGACAGTGTTGTCACGGCACCGACACCAAACAGTTGGAACTGATAGTCACAGTGATAGCCAAATTTTATCTCAAATTTTGATTGAAAATTATTTAAATTAGCGAAAACTTAATATTTTATTTCATTAAGTTAAATTTTAATTTTTAATAATTTTTATCATGTCACATGTAAATATGTATTTAATTTTAAATTTAATATTTTTAGAAAATATTTATTAATATAATTTAATTATTTTCATGCTGATTTACTTAAATGTAAAATATTATTTAAAATATTTAAAATTGAAATATAAAATTCAAAGTGATAAAATATAAATGATAATATAAGAGAATAAAGAACTTGAAAATGGTAGAGTTTTTTTTTTCAAATAATAAATTGAACTTCCTTGACATGCTATCAGATGACCAAACATGATAGTTTTAATGTATTTTTCTTCTGTTAAACTTTATTATATAATTTTTTTTCTTAATTTTTTAATTATGAAATATGTATTTATATATTGCTATGTTTTGTATGTTGTTATATATATATATATATATATATATATATATATATATATATATATATATATATATATATATATATATATATCTTTTCATTCTTTAATTTTGTTTTTGTTTTAAAGAATATATATTTTAATGTACAATTTTTCATCTTGTTTGAATAGTTTACTCTGTCTTCCCTTTCATTGCAATTTGAATTATATATGATATTTATTTTTGTAATATCAGTATAAAAAAAGTCACTTTAATAGTCTTTAATATGATATTTATTTTTGTAAAAAAAGTATTTAAATAATATTTTAAATGGTTTAAAAGTAAATATAGATTTATAAAAATATGAATGAGAAACAAATTTTATATATCTTTAAGCCTTTATTATATCTTTAAATCAAACATCATTTTAATCTTTAAGCGTGTGGTGGTGAGGACAGCAAAAAAAGTTGATATTAGATTTGACGATTCAGAGCAGTGCTGGGTGAGTGTGATACATGTGACATTGTAATATTCGGATTCCTGTAAATGAATGAATGAACGAACGTGCTCTGTTACTACAGGACAAACTTCACTCCCTCACCTCCACACACCTAACATCATTAAGTATCATAGAACTACAAAAACATGTATTAATTTTGGAACAAGTTTTTCTCACATTTGGCATTAGCATCCGCACATATGGTGAAATTTATGTTGATTTTCAAGTTCAGTTATACATACATATACTATTATTTCGTGTTTCTATTACAAGACATTTTTCCAGAACTTATACATCATGATCTTTTATATAAGGTATTTTATTTTTTATGATATATTTTCTTATTATTTTTATTAAATATTTTTGAAATCTGTTCACAATAGGGGTGGGCATGGATAGGATTTTTAATTATCCAATCTACATCCATTTTAGATCTAAATAATTGGATTACATTTTTGACCCAAATCCATTTTTTTAGCAAAAGTAGTTTGGATTTTTTTAAAATTCATATCCAAATATTTGGATCAAGATTTAAATCCAATCCAAATATTTGGATAGAGTTCAAAATCCAGAATCCATTTTTTATAAAACAAATTTAAATTGAATTTTTTAAAATTTGTATCATTAAGGCCTGGATGGGCTTGACAACCTGGACGGGCCCAACGACCCGAACGGCCCCGATGACCAGGACAACCCAAACGGGCCCGACAACCCGAACGGGCTTGACGACCTGGACGGGCCGGACAACCCGGACGGGCTCGACAACACGAACAGGCTCGACAACGCGAACAGGCTGGTCAGACCCGTCCGGGTCGCCGAGCCCGTCCGGGTCATCCGCCCCATCCGGGTCTTCGGGCCCGTTCAGGTCATTGGGCTCGTCTAGGTCTTTGGGCTTGCCTGACTCGTTCGGGTCTTTGGGCTGTCTGATCTGTTTTCGTCATTGGTCCTGTCTGGTCCGTTCGGGTCTTTGGGTCCGCGTGACCCTGTCGGGTCTTCAGGCCCGCCTTACCCGTTCGATTCTTCGAGTCCGCCTGACTCGTTCGGGTCATCAGGCCCGCCTGACCTGTTCGGGTCTTAGGGCCTGCCTGATCTGTTCGGTTCTTCGAGCCCGCTTGACCCATTCGGGTCATCAGGCCCGCTTGGCCCATTCGGGTCTTCGGGCACACCTGGCTCATCAGGTCATTGGGCCCGCCTGCCCCGTTCGGATCATCGGGCTCACTTGAATTTTTCGGATCGTTGGGCTTGATTGACTCGTTCGATTTGTCGGGCCCGCCTAGCCCGTTCATATCTTTAGGCCTACCCCACCTCTTATGGTCGTCGGGCCTGCCCGATCCGTATAGGTCATCGAGCAAGGCCTGTCCATGTCTGAATTTAGCATACTACATCTCAACCTTTAGTCTACCCAACTAAAAATTTAAATTGAAAATTTGGATTGGATTTTTTGGATTATCCATATTTAAAAATCTTGATTTATAAAATGGATATCCAATCCATAAAATATATAAAATGTATATTAGATTGAAATCTAGATCCATTAAATGGATTTTAAATGGATTGAATTTTTAATAAAATAGATTATAAATAGATTGGATTGGAGCAAAAGTGGATTGGATCAATAAAATTAGATTTTTTGCCCACCCCTAGTTCACAATGATTAAATATTTATTGAAAGACTTAATTAAATTTTGAGTTTTTTATAATTTTTATGGGATATTATTAATTAAAGTTTTTATTAAAAATTAGATATTAAAAAATTGTACATTTATAGATCAAAATTTTTGACAATTTTTTTTCTGCTAATGAGGTGACAAATTTACTTTCTTATAACCACTTATTAATAAGTATGAACTTTTATATTTAATAAAGTAATAAGGTAATTAATAATATGATTAATGTGAAATAACAAATGATTTTTATTATTTTAATATTATTAATAAAATCTTACATTTCTTAATATTTGAAAATAATGGAATAAAATAGCATCACATAATTGATAAAAAATTTAAACGGTAAAGAAACTCAATAAATAGAAAAATTTTATGAACTTAAAATTTGATTAAGTTACTTTAGAAAAATTATAAAAATTAATTAACTTGTCTGTATTTGTAAAGATAATGTCTTATGATGAGGGGACAAAACATAAGGTTTTCGGTATGTTTCCCGGGGAAATTCCTCCTTATTTGCATCACTTTGCATTTGTGAACAGCTGGTTCTACACTTCTCTTGACCTTTGGTGCAAATAAGTGGCACCTAATCACCCAACGTTTTATTTCATTTATTTGTTTGGACAGAAAAGTTAAACATTTTATTCTGAAGAATTTCAAAGATATGTTTATTTCACAAACAAGAAGATTTTATGTATATACATAACTGGCCAGTTTTCTCATTTTAACTTGAAATTTTTTGTTGTCAGTATACCTGAAGAAATTTACTGGGTGATGGACACAAGGACACAAAAAAGAACCCGCCGCCTCACGAGTCAACACTACTCACAGACGCGGTCAATTTATCGGCTTTCCAGAGTTTGAACGCAGGTTTCATTCATGGAATCAGATAGGCTGAGCTAAGTCATGTGGCAATAGTGCTGTGAATGATTGCTACAGTAAGATATATCGGGACACAGGCATTGAGATTGATACACAAACAAAGCTTGAAGAATAGAGAATATTATCTCACGGTTGCAAGTTGTGGTCATGGAGCTACCAGGTATGCACCAACGCATATTTATGGGAACCAAATGAGGTGATAAAATGGGATATTAGACAATGCATGCAGCTCTTCTAAAAAGATTTAATGTTGACCGAAAATAATAGCCGTCATGAAAGAACACTTTAACCAGCTGCTCAGTTGTTACCAACTCCACCCAACCATCACCAACCACTACAAATCATTTCCATTTGTGGATACTCAAGGTAACTAATCTTACTTTAGAGTAGACTTTCACGTTACTGCAATCTCCAATGGAAGCAAAGGGTCGAAGGTAACTTAGCATATTACCACTATTAACATTGACAGAATCTGATGAGTGTAAGGAATTAACAATGTGAACTTAATTATATATTTTCACAGAAAAAGATGATTCATTCTCATGTCGGTCTTGTTGTTCGGAAATTATTTTTGCACCGACATTAGCAACTAAATAACACGGGCTTCTATTCCACTACATGTCTACACACCTCAGAGCAAATCCTGGCAGGTGGAAACATCAGAATTGCCTAAAACTGTAGAAAAATGTTCCCTGGGTAAAAAATAATATATTGAAAAAACAGATATACCACTTCTCTTCTGAGATGATAAATATTAACATCTGTTATATCAACAAAAACTAAGGCTGCAAATGGCTACCCCAACAAATTCAAACCCTCCACCCCAAAAAAATATATATGGGAGAAAAAGAAGAAAGATTGAGAAGGGAATCAAAACTATCATAACAATAAGAAAAAAGGCATTGAAAATCGATAGAGACATCCAACTAACTCCATGGATCATCCCAGCCCTTGGGTCCCTCTCTTTTTAAGAAGTCAATAATAGCATCAACAGCCTCTTCAACTCTGTTAGAGAGGGAGTGATTTCCATATTCGATCTCTACTTTTTCTGCTCCTCCCATCGCTCCGCATAACCTGCATGGATTCAAAATGCACCCCGTGACCATGAGATCGGCAACCATATATCTCAATCCTCTCAAATTGCACTTATTGAATAACAAAAACTGGAACCAGATAGGATTAGAGGTTTTACCGCTGAACAAGAGCTTTCTTATCAACGTAATCTGGCACATATTCGTCACTCATTGAAAATATAACCTGCCAAACCAAGGCATACCATAATGACAAACTTCCTCCAAAAATTTTTTCCTTACAAGAATTATTGGCAGATCTCAGGTTTTATGTCTTCGTCTCTAATAGAATAATATTTATCACATTTACCAGTAGCACTTATAATGTATGGTAGAAAATAGTAGCAGATATATGAAAGTAATATCATCTACACTGTTGCTTGACATCATTCAGGCTAAGGTTAATATTGAGCTACAGTTGATAATTTGAAAACGAAAAATTTTAAGCCTTCTTTTTTCGGTAATTGGGAGCACTAGCACTCTAGCATGATATAAACTTAGATATAACCTCTACACAGCTTCTCAATCACCGGTAATTGGGAGGACTAGCACTCTAGCATGATATAAACTTAGATATAATCTCTACACAGCTTCTCAATCACTGAGCCAGAGGTAGCATTTTAGCTTTTTTTACTATATATATATATATATATATATGCCTTCTTAAGATGTCAAATTACATTTCAAACGAAAAATGTCATAAACCTTCTACAGAAATGAAAAAGAAGCAAGAAAACTTCTGCTATTATGACCAACAAATGAAGCATAAAACTGTATAGCAATTGATCAGCAAGGTATCAGTTACCACAACTGTATTCTATCATAAATTAGTTGAATAAACTTAGTTTGGATGAAAAAAGAAGCAAGTAAACTTCTGCTCTTAACGTATTGAGCATAACCCGCAGCATAGCAAATGACTGGTCAGCTTGGTGCAAGTTACAACAACTGTACTCTATCATAAATTTCTTGAGTAAACGGAGTCAGTTAGGGATTTAGTTTCAAACAGCCTCTGAAGCCTATAAATTGGAATCTGTATTCAGTGCAAATGAGATTCAATCAACAAAAATTTATATCCATTTCCTCTCAATATTTCTCTCTATCAATTCTCATAATCAGCCCAGAAGGATTTTAGAAAAAGAGAATAAAAAGTTATGTTAAACAGATATATGGTCACCTGACAATGTGTGTTAGACATATGCCCCAGCCTCATCCTCAACTGGTCTTCACTCAGGTCAGAACTGAACATGTCATCATCGCCATTATATGAACATAGGGAGTGATACCTACAAAATTAACTTCTTTTTAGAACAGGAACAAAAAGCATGGGATTATGAGACAACAAACACCTTTTTGCCATATAATTATTATCAACTTTGGCAAAAAGTTAAACTTTTCCAGCGTGCCAACATGTTGTGTATGTGGTATTGCTACATTATGGACAGAAAGGTACTTAAGGATGGAAAAGGAGGAAGGAATAAAGTAAATAAGCTTTCAAAAAAGATATTACTTGATAAGTCAAAGTTGTGTATTTGACATCTGATATAGCCTAGTTCAAAATCAATATCAAACAACTTAAAACCATTTACAGATATCTAGTACATCACTAAATCAAAACAGTAGTAGAGGAATTTCAGCATGAACCAAACTTGGCCTTTTTGCGCCTTTTTGCAAACGACACTGATACAGCCAAAAGTAACTCGGCCTTTTACAAATATACAGTATAAAACTAGCTTATTTGGAAGCTTGTCATCAAAACAACAGTAGAGGAATCTTGTCATGAGCAAAACTTGGCACTTTGCAAAAGATATAGAGGGTGGCAAAAGGGGGCACTCTGACTAGTTATCATTTGGGAATTTAGCATCAGCTGTATGTAGAAAAGGTAAGTCATGAAAGGAGATTTCTTTCTTTTATTCTTAGTAATTCAATTCAATAGTGAATATACACTAAAAAAGTATTATTTCCCTTGCTTTCTCTGTTTTCTCCTTCTTCTATGTGACTATCAGAAATCCAGAATTCATTTATAGGTTCTTCTGGATCCCAAAAACTCTAGTCATCTGCCAAATTAAGATTGGGGTAGACAAAATCACAATTGGAAAAGCTGGAGCATTTAGTGGAAATTCCTGATGAAGATGGCCAAATAATAGGCATTTCAAAAATTCAAGAATACTAACAAATAATTCATTGGTAAGCAGCTCTACCATAGGAATTTAAATATTTTATTGACATGTGCAAGAGTGTGATGACCGTTTCTTAGCACACCTAAAATAATGATAAAAATGCTAAAGAAGATCACGTGGTAGAACATGCCAATCTAGGAATTACCCTATACAAACCACTTTGGTTTGATAATTGATGAGCAAGGATTATTTTACAATTGAACATCCCATTTCCAAATAACGTATCTTAAAAATCAATCTTAATTCTACATCTTAACCTATTGACTGACATCAAGCTTGTCTCAGTGTTTGTGATGGTCTGATAATAATTCCACACTCACCTATAGGCGGTTATTGGGGCACTAGGATCTGCTTCCATTGGCATTAACTCTAAACCTCGGCCTTCACTTATCATCTTAGCAGCCAAGTCAATCATTGAAGCTGTGTGAGGGAGCGTAGCATTATATTCCCTATCACTGACAGGAGCCTGAACAATTAAATAGATATAGAAAATTAAACATTCATCCAAAAAACAGATGGGATGAGATGATATTATATATTGATTTTGATCAAATAAAACATCCACTTTCTTCTTTTAGTTTTAAAACTGACAATTCAATGCATAGATATATGTATATTAATAGAACATTATTCGACAAATATTAGAAATTCTACAAGGCTATCATCATAACAATTGAATCATTTAATTAAAATAGTAAATTAAAGCAAAATAATTGCTCTAACTCGTTATTGTGTAATTAAAATATATCTTACACCTAATAGTATCAAATACCAATATATTTAAAAATTACATATTATACTTATATTAAACATAATGGCATATCCTATTCTGTAGCTGAATTTGCCTTGGTGGACTTCTCAAAGCATGTAGGAGGAACTATAATACAAAGAGTCATGATAACTACTAACCATTTGTTATGTTGTTAACCCCCACCTTATGCAGGTTATATTCTAAACGAGCATTGGAAATAAAATAGAACGTACACCAGTTCAAGCGAAACCACAATTAGGTTCAGGCATGTTAACGAGTTAACAATAACATTCTCTGGAGCTAGTTATTAACATTATGATTATTAGTGATACGAATGAGAAAGCTGACATCAATATCCCGATATATGCTATAAAATATCTCATATTTCTAGAACTAGTTCCAATATTAACATTCTAATTCCTAAGCTGTGCTGATCAGGTAACCATAATAAACAACAAGGTTAGTAGCATCATTCACGTGTTACATAGTAATATATACAATGCAAATTGAGGTGAGGAAATGAAGTTATCAGTTTATCAAGAATAGTGAATGGAAATCGTAATGCACCAGTGTTTAGAGAAGGGAATAAACAAAAGTTGTTGTCACGGTTTATCTGTTTCTCAATAATAATTTAACATAGATTGTAGTATACCAAAGCAACCATTTTTGTTCACATTCATATAACTACCTATATACTTAAACATATTGATGCAGTTTCCTTTCAATGTTTTCAGGTTCTAAAACATCAAAGATGTGTATACTTCACAATAATTGCAACTTGATGCAAACATAATTTTGTATGAAACATATAACAAACATAATTCTTTTTCAAAAACATGTTATTCATCTTTATATAAATATTCTAAAGATTTCAGAAAAAACAAGGAAAGTTACTTCAAAGTGAAGACAATCACATCCAGTCAGATTGTAGGCTCCAAAATACCATCTAATGACTCAAACCCGTTTTAATATATCGTTATGACCTTATGTGTGTTAAGATAGCAACCTAAATTAGGTGAATCGGGCCACTAGTCTCATCCGAAAACATGACTATTAGAAGAATAAGACCCGTCAGAGTGAAATGCCGTCATTTGAGTGGCATAATCGCAACAAATTAAATTAGGCTACCATTTAAAAAAAAAAACATGTAGATGAAAAACAAATGGAAGAAGGAAGTACATTGATCCATCTATCAATGTGTACCTGAAAGATGGCAGCACGAACTGCTCGGGAGCAAGCATAATTTGTGCGCATGTAATGCACAATATCCTAAATAAAATGTCCAAAAAGAACAAGAACAAATTTAAATTTCACAATGAATAACTGTAGCAAGGGAAGTAGAAGTATAGCTAGGATATGAAATAGCATATAACCTGACAGCCGGTACTATGCCCCAGCAATGCCACGCCTTCGGATTCCTCTTTGTTAATTAAAAAATTAATCAGCTGATCCAGCTCCTTGGCGTCCTACAAAATGACATCAACAAGCATAAGAATCAAGGTAACCATCTTTGTTGATCAGATAGAAATATTAACATTGCACCTTTCAGTAAAACATAAGAATGAATATATAATGTACTTTTAAAAACACATTATACCTTGAGAACGGCAAAATATTGAGATACCACATATATTTTAAATACATGTTACTTGAGGCTGCAGTAACAAAGTTAATGCTCCTGGACTCTTAGAAATTAGGATCCTTAGCTTGCCATATTTAACAAAATAACTAAATTCTGAGGATATTGCTGGGTCAAGTAATGCTAGAAGTCACACTAATTTAACAGCAAAAATAATTACTTCTAAACATCTGATGAAGAAGTCAATGCTGCTGTCCTTTATTCTTTTGGATTATTAAACAAACAACAGAGTTGTCTTCCACAAGAAACCTAAGGTCAGCAGTAAGCACCAAGACCAATATTTGATTCATATTGCTCATGGTAAGGAGATGCTTTTGCAAAAACTAAGCTCACTATATCAAAGGTAAAAGGCATTTACCGACTAAATCAAAACAATGTTTTGTCTTTGGTGTTAGTGGAATCATATGGTAGCTTATTATCGTCTTAATAATTCCACAATTTCGAGCTAATCATGTAAAATTAATGGGCGAAAATCTGTTTGATATAATGTGTTATAAATACTTCACAGCAACCTGTAACAGCACAGCATCACTGGGAATTAAAATTTAACTGATTACTTGTTGCAGACTGGAGGTGCCGTATCCACTGTAAGAAGATGACATAAGAAATTGAACTAATGACCAATTCTCACGGTCCAGAGCAATTGCCAAAGGTTCCAAGTATCTACAAGAAGATGAAGAAAATGGATGTCAGATAGACACTATTCTAAGGTTTGCATCTACGGGTGGAGGTTAAGAAAATGTAGAGACCAGTATAAAATTTCTATTAATAGATAAACTAATAACAATACCAACTTCTAGGAAATATATCTTCAAATGAAAAAAAATTAAAATCATACATCAATTCAAAAATAAGTTGTTGCCACACAATGGAATAGGATTAAAATAATACGTTTGGAAATGTATAAAGAATTATCTATATTTATTTTAAGTGTTCCAATAGTTATTTTAAAGAAACCAAATTTATAATTACAGAAAAATTGCCACACAAAATAAATTTAAGAAACAACTGGATACAAATTGCTTATTTTTTTATTCCGTAGAGCTTCATTAAAATAGGTAGAGAAAAATATAAGCTTTTTAAGCTTATTTGCGTAAGTTTCAAATCCAAACTTATGAATAAGCTCACATTTTATACGGTTGCAGGAACTTACTGTCCACGAGCACCCTTATCTCAATCATGTTAGTCATTAAATACTCAGAAATCCTAGATAGGGCTTTAAGCAAAGAAAGCCAATGCAATCACAGAACACAAACATTAGGTATTATCAATCGAACCTAGGGGGAGAAAAGTTTGGCTTTAAAAACACCGATATAAGAAGACGAAATAGTATTCTACTTCGAGAATGAAAGAAATGAAACAATTTGAATACATAGGAGGGGAGGGAAACAGACATCAATATATAGACCAACACAGAGAAGAGATCTATTTCTGAACAGTTCAACTCAATAGCTTGTAAAATTCAATGACACCACTCATGCACCAAACGTACCCGACTGCTAATTAAATCGACATGCTTGAAAATTTTCTCAATGATCCCACAATTTTCTTTTATTAATACTCAGCATTCATTGGCTTGAAAAAATCATTGTTGTTCCTATTCTCATCTATGTAATATAAATTCATTTTTTTTACATTATATATTTAATTTAAGAAATTACCAATCAAATTATCATAAGTTCTAAAATCATTCTCGTTCAGATGATGAAAGACACATAGCTTTGAAATAATCGAGCAGTACGATACGTACGAAGTAGCAAGAAAACCATCGGTCAATCCACCAATAAAGATGACTTGCCGCTTGAAATCGCCAGTCTTAAATGCAACCTGAAAAAAAAAAATCTATAATAAGGCCCTCCTCCATGAAAACCAGAAAGCGTAAACAAAGCAAAAGAGGAATTGGAAAGTAAAGAGACAGTGACAGAAACTGAACAAAAGGCAACTCAAGTGCGAGCGAGATTCACGAATGAAAAAACACAATAAAGAAAAACACGCAAACACTAACGCTTACACAGCACACTAATAATTACTGTTTTACTTTCTTTCGAAAAAATCAGAGATCTCGAAGGTCGAATACAATGTAGAAGAGTAGGTGCGATATTACTAATATCGAACAGAAGATTAGTTCGAAATCATAATCATCCACAAGCAAATCAGATTTATACGCATAAAAAAAAAAAAAAAAAAAAAAAGAAGGAAA
>Ga0214544_1004292_pt1 | contig 28729 bp, 8 predicted proteins | sample CNSS3metaG_FD_160074 | JGI IMG/M metagenome (GOLD analysis project Ga0214544, IMG submission 160074) | Root nodule microbial communities from cowpea collected in UCLA plant growth center, Los Angeles, California, USA - CNSS3 | ecosystem: Host-associated > Plants > Roots > Nodule | place: USA...
TATATATATATTGTGGTTGAAATGTTATTAACCGCTATGTACTACTAATGCCCGAATTGGCCGCTATAAACTACAAGTGGCCAGATTGGTCGCTATGTACCATAATAGTCGAAGTTCACTATTGAATCATAATATTCGGATTATCCGCCATCTTAGGAAAGATTGCTAACTCGAATAACCGTTAAGCCTAAAGAAATACCACACAAACCACAAATATAATAGTGAAATAACAAAAATCTACATGAGAACCACGTTCATTAACTACACGGCCTTCTCATAACATGTAACGCCGCCTACTCTAACTTAGAGTAAATCAGTTAAAACTACTGTGAAAAAAGGTGTTGAACCCAAAACCTAGGCCCAACCAGGCCCACACAAGCCCAATGAATGATTGGGTTAGTAAAGAAATAATTGAGGCCCAAACATGGTTTAAACCAAGGAAAACGAAATTAGTCTTCTATAAATAAAAGTGGACCCCAACAATTAAAGGTATGTAATGTATTTCATTAGTGCATAATCGAATATTTGATTTTTGAGAGCTTTTGCAGACTTGATCGTCGGAGCCCTTTTTGCAAATAACCCGCATGTTCTGTCGAAAACCTAGCGTTGAGGACATGACAAATAATACTGAGAAGTGTCTACCCAATAAGCTTGAAAATTGTGGTAAGATAAAGTTTAGGTCCCATAACAATCTAATATTATTTCTGCATGAACAATACACAAACAACAAATAAATATATATATATATATATATATATATATATATATATATATATATATATATATATATATATATATATATATATATATATATAAATTAAAGATATATTATAATAATATCAACTTTCTTGTTGGACATCTTTATTTTTAACTTATTTATTAAACAATGTTAGTATGTATAAGCCATGAGAGAAGGAAACTTACATACAAGAAGTGTTTGATGAAAAACAACTCAAAAAGAGCTTGCTTACGGATTTATTACAACATTTGTTCAAGAGTATAATGTCTCATCATATAAAGGAAAAAGTAAAATCTATTAAAACAGAATATTTGATAATAATAATAATAAAAGAGAATAAAATATATGATATCTTTATCGATATAAACAAAAGCAGAAAATATATAATATATTTATCCTACTATATAATTTTATAAAAAATTTAATATGATTCTCGTATGTTTTTATTTTATAATAAAAATTTTATGTAATGAGAGTTAGGTCTAACATGATTCATTTACAGGTAAGAATACATACGTTGTGCATGTGTGTTTTTTTTTTTAATATTAAAAATAAATATAAATTATGTTTTAAATTTTTATTAAAGATATTTATTTTAGTTTAAAAAATAATTAATTTAAAAGAAAAGTTAAATGATAAAAATAGTTAAATTAAACAAAACAATTACTCAAAAAATTAAAAATGATAAAATAATTGTTTAATTAAAAAAACTAATTATTTATTAAGGATAAAATAAAAAATAGAAATGTGATATCGGAGACTCCTTTTATACTAGGTATAGATGAAATCTTTAAAATAAAATATATCTGAGATAATTGCGAAATTATGTAAACGTCCATTCATCTATAACAATGAAGTGGAGTAGTGGAATTTGAAAATAAAAACATAGTTTTGCTTAATTGAGTTTCATTTATCTGACATTGAGACCAGTAAAGGCTTAGGCCGAATAAGTTATTGAAAAATACAATCTCGTTATTTAATGTACTTTTATTAAAAAAATAAAAATTATTTATCACTTTATACATTATAATATTATTTTTACATTATTAATTAAATTTTATATTTATTAATATATGAAGATAAACAAATAAGATATTATAACAAAATATTTATCATCCAAATATTAAAAGAATTAAAATACAAACATTTAATTAAAAATATAAATTTTTTAAATAATTAAATTTGACAAGGTTCTAGAGTTATCAAAATGGGTAACCCGACCCGACCCGGGTTGATCATTTAGTGAACCAACCCAACCTGATACACTTATTAGCGAACCAACAAAATTTGAACCCGGTCCGATCCATCACGGGTTGGTGGGTTAAACAGGTTGGCTCACGGGTTCACTTAATTAAAAAAATACAATTTTTCTACTTTTTTTGAGTCAAAATTAAATTATAATTCTAATTAAAATCTAAATAAATTTTAATATAATTCAAAGACAAACTAAAATCACAAAAATACAAATTATCTATGTGTTGGCTAAAAAAAATAACCTAACATGACCCAAATACAAAATCAAACTTAATAAAAAACATTGTGTGACCATTTATTTGCGGGTTGGTGAGCCAACCTGACTCACTACGGGTTCAACCCGGGTAAGCCAGATTCTAGGTGAGCCGTGTCAAAAATCAACCTGTATTGAAATTTGTAAAAAAATTTCAACCCAACCCAAACCCATGGTGAACCGGATTAGCTCGCAAATTTCAACCCATTTTGACAACTCTACAAGATTCAATTAAAAATATCAAATTTATTATCTACTTAAAACTTAATTAAAAAAACACTTAAAAAACCTTTCACAATCAAAAGATTTGTGTTTCTTAAATTTATAAGTCTTACATCATATAAGTTTAAGAATATACACAAACATTATCCACTTCAACATGAAGGTTATAAAAACGGACGTTTAATTGAATTTTATAAGTCATATATATAGTTAATGCTGTATTAATGCTTAAAACATTTTTTTTTAAGATTCCATGATTGGACTTGATGGTTAAAAATAGGTTTAATTATGTTTTTTTTTCTATTTTCATAACAAAATATTAATTTGGTCCTTTTATTTTTTCTTATCTGAATTTGGTCTTTATTTTAGGGAAATTTGATGCCACATCACTCTATCACTGTCACGTAGCTTCACTTGGCTTTTTTTTTTTTTTTTTTAAAAAATTTAAAAAAAGTTCAAAAAATTCAGGAACTAACACGTGACACTCTTTTAATGTTGTTAGTGTACGACTAACGAAAATGACTTGATTGCATCAAAATTTTCAAAATACGGATCAAATTGAGATAAAATAAATAGAAGGATCAAATTGATATTTTGGTATGAAAATAGAGATCAAAGACATAATTAAACCTTAAATATATTATTTTCTCTATTCATTTATCTCACCTAAACGTACTTTTAAAAAGCTTAATATTAGACAACTTTTGTAACCAATTGAGATTATCTTGATTTTTTGAACCTAATGAAAGTTTGTTAAAGCCCCCTTTAATGCATCTGGACGTGCATTTTGTTCTGGAGATATTTATCCTTAACAATTACGTGCACGTTAGTCAATACTCGCTTTGTAAAACTTTTATGATAATACGAAAGTAATAATATTTTATGAAAAAGATTCTGAATGAAGGTAATATCTTGAAGTCTTTGAAATGAAAACTTTCAATACTTTTTTATTAGCGTATTTAATAAATAAGAGAATTATTGAAAGCAAACTTTTTTATGGAAGAACGTAAAATTATCCTATAAAAAATTCCAATCGATCAAATGTAAGTTGAATTAAAGCATTACATTTATAATTGTTTAGTAATTAAGTGAGTTTTAAGCTTACCTCAAATCTATAAAACCAGCTTGTAAAGTTAGGATTGAACTCACTTATATAATATGAATTAGTCTTATTTTTAGTTGATATGAGACTTCCAACACATCCTTCACGTTGAGGTATATTCATCTTGTGCATGCTACTAAAAATTAGTGGATGGTCCATTAGTAGCCCTATATTGGGCGTAATAGAATGTCCAATAAATCTCGTTAAGAAATGCTCTAACTTGGCTCTAATACCATATTAAAAAAGTGAGTTTTAAGCAACCCCACAAAACTGACTTGTAAGGTCAAGATTGCACTCATTTATTTATTGTGAATTGGTCTTATCTTTAGTCGAAATGAGACTTTCAACATCTCACAAATAAACAAAAAAGAAAACCTATATTATATATAAAAAAACATGATTTTCTTCACGAAAATCATTTTATACTTTAAATTTTATATAAAAAAACAGAGCATATAAAGTTATCATTAATCAATTTTCTTATCATCTTTCAAAAAATACCTTTATTTTTTAGAAATTTTGCCTTCAAAAGATTTAATATTAACGAATGTTTTCTCTAACCAAGTATATTGTCCATAGAGATATTTTATTATTTCTCTACTATACCTGTACTATATGGTCCATCGGCATCCCTAGCCAAACAATCGGTCAGGTGACCCAAGAATAAGCAGTCGAAGGCCACCCGCTACAGGCGAACAATTCCTTGGGTTGTTATTGTGGCAATTTCTCCGGAGTGATTTAAGGGAGCTCACCACCGAACGGCCTTCGTCGTTCATTCTAGTGGAGCTTTGTCGCCATAACACAATTATGGGGACCTCCAGTCGGGCGGCTGCACCAAAACCAGATTAGTAAGCTAAAAGTAAATTAAAGTAATACAAGTGAGTAATCAAGTTTAAAAAGCAATTGGGACATCATTAAGAAAACCCTAATCACAGACCCATGTCAAAAACTATAAATAGGAATCCAAGGTAAGTTGGTGAGAACTTTTACTTCGCATTTATTACAACATTAATTGTACTTACTCGATCGGACTTGAACTGACTTAAGCATCGGAACCTTATACATAGGTATCCCGATTCACTGGACAATCGAGCGGGTGAAAGCTAGAAGAAATCGAACGGGAGAAAGAATGAAAGATCGAACGGTACAAAGTTGTACGAAAGGACTTAAGACAAATTGAATGTTGGAGATAAGTGCTTGGTCCCTATACCGAAAACAATGCTTTTCATTAAAATTCAAAATGTTTATTTGAAAATTGAAGTGAATAAACATTTCACAGTTCACACTGATTACGCGATTCTGGTTCTCTTTTTGTTGTGCGGATGCGATTAATTACGTTGGAATCCCTTCCTTTTTTGGCGTCTCTAACTTTACTGTTTTTATGGTTCTTTTGAATTGGATAAAGAATAATAGAAATCTAAAAGGTAGTTAAAGGGTTCATTTTCAGCAATATCATGGGTTAGTGAAAGTTAAATATGCCATGTGAGAGATTAAATAAAGTTTCATACTGTTAGTTATTTCTCGATATACAAAACCAATAATAAATATGATAATGATGTGAGAGATTAAAAACACTAAAACTAACATAGATATTTGAAAAACATGAAAGTAGTGTTTAACTAATCTTAGGAAAAAATTTAAAAAGTATATAAATTTAGATAAAATTATTATTGTAGTATTTTTATTTGATAAAAATATGGGAGGGTAAATAATGGTTAATTAAAATTTCAAAAATAATATTTTTTTATTCATCAAAAATAATTTCTTGATTAACTGGAGGAGGTGCCCTAGTAATAGGAATATATTCTCTTCCTTTTGTACTTTCTTACTGAAGAATCTAAGAGAAAAATTGAGAACTACAACATATCATATGTAAATTTTTTAAAATAATTGGTGACCATTTTATATACTAGTTTAAGTTATTTCAACAAATCTCATATATGCGTAGTCATTCTTGGTATTTTTTTATTCAAATTACCTCATACGATATTAAACTAGGAATAATTTGTAGTTAAATATTAGATGATAAAAGTGAAGTTCATTTTCAAGATCTTCAACTTTATTGGTAATATATATGATAAAGAGATTATTAGGCCAGGGTTTAATTTACAAAGAAATTCCTAACGTGATGTTTTGGAAGTCCATTCATTCATAATAATAACTTTTTGTTGTTAGTGGTAGAGAAAATTTTAATTGTTAAAAAGTTTTGGTAAAGCATTTTTACTTTTTAAACCAAAAAGAACATGTGAAAGGACTCAAGAAGGTTTTAAAGATTGAGTTGTAAAGAAGAATTAGAATGACATTTGAAAAGTCGAGAATTCCCTTACAACTCTTTGAAGACATACTATGATAACAAAAGGATTTTTTTTTTTCATATTTTATTTAAAAAAAAAAATGTTACGTGTATGATCTGAACTTCAAGACTAAATTTTAGATCTAAATTTGAGAACTAATATCATAGTACTATCATGATTTCAGGAGAAAAATAACTTTTTCCAAAAAGCGTTTTTTATTTTTATTTATTTTTTTATCGATGGAGACAATTTTACCAATTTTACAAGTAGAGACTGAAATTTATTCTAGAGACAAAACTCAATAGTTGACTCTAAAATAGTGTTGATATAATATCAGACTACTTTTTTAAATGATATATTCTTTATAGTTTCTTTTCTATTGTATTAAAACTTTATCTTCTATATGTAGTTCTTCTTTAAGATTATTTATTAAGGTATTTCATTAATTAAACACAGATTATTATCGGTTTCTAGTTAATATTTTAATTGAAAAATTTTAAGTGATTATTTATTTTGTTGTAACAAGTGCGATGGTTCAAAAGATTGTATGGATGTCTCTCAAAGTATTTATATATTATCATTAGTTAAAGATTATGAGTATATTTATTATGTCATGCAATGGATGACATTCATGGTGCAAGCTAATCATGTAAGAGGTTGGCATAATGTAATAAACTAAAACTCACTATTAGGCATATAAAATAATTGATTACTTTCATATATATACTAATTTTAACTTCAATTCACTTATTTTTGAAGAATTTTGATGATGTACAACAATCCAATTTAAAATTTAAAAGCATTAGTTTATGTTCAAAAATACAGGCAAAGTATTTTTTTTAATATATATAAGAATTTAGAGAAGTTGAAAAGTTTGAGTATATTAGTTTATAATATTTTTATATCTTTATAAACTTTGTTTGGAAGATTATTCGGTTATTGTTAGAACTTTTATAATTTTATATCATTTGAATTGTAGCACTATGAATGTGATTGTACAAAATTTTAGCAGGTTTGTGATAAAATGGAATTGTAAAATCATTATTACAGCAAAACAATTAATATATATTGAAAATTGATCTCAGAATTATTGGTTAAACTTGGTAATATGATACACTGAGTTTCTACACGTAGTTGGTGGTAGTTGCATGAAGAGAAATTCATTATCGCTGAGAATGATGATTACATAAGAAAAAAACGATTCAATATATCAACACGTATACTCCAATCGCACATGCTGGTCAAAATCAATCAATCAATTATGTTTGATAATTCCCAGATTGAGGTGGTTAATCCTTTGTGTATTTGACAAGTGGAACATCATTGCACGAATTGTATTTAAAAGAACCGTCCATCTTTTGATATCACCCCACAAACATTCTAGTACGAATTCACAAGATTTTCAACACATGGTTTCAACTATAGATCACTAGCTTAATAAATTACACTATATAGTTATTGTGCTTGACTTGTTCTTGTTTATAATAATGGTAAAATTGGAGGGTTGGCCCCTACCCACCAAAATCCTAAGTCAAAATGCTAACTGCACATCACACATGGGTAACCACCAAGTTCTTCAATGCACCTATACAAAGTTGCCAACATCAATGCTTGCTTCCATAACTCACCTACAAAATATATTAGGCTTCATAATTAATATATATTTAGATTTTCAATTATCAATTCTTGACTTCATTCATAATCAACAATGTTGTGGGTTACATCATCATGCATAAATAACTTAGCTTCCAAAAGGAATGAGTAAAGAAGTGATTATGCTAGGTGTATGGACAGAAGCAATCTAGTTGCCATGAGTTCTTGTGGGGTTTTTTTTCTTAGCCCTAATTTTATGGAAAATACTAACTCTTGTAATTTTCACTAATTAAGTGCTGTTATTTTTTTTAAATTATAAAATTTAAATGTATTTTATACGATAAACATTAGTTGACCCTATAGTTTTGACTTATTATTTAACATGCATATAGATAATCTTTATCTTAAGCAGTTAGTACAATAATGCAAATCAATCACATCAACATATGTGAACAATTATCAATAAAAGTCTTCATGTGTGCCATGTACAATTCCTATAATCTTTCATTTCAATAAATTTCCATACTTTGTAGTTAAATAATTGATCATGAGCTTTTGAATAAAGGAAAATAAAGGATTCGATATCTTGTGGATACTTATCGTTTACTATCTGTTTTCTAAAACCTTGGTTCTACCAAATTTTCCTACAATATTTAGGATTTACATCTAATAATAATGTAACTAATTATTATAAAACAAAATATAGAATTAATTGGTTTACAGGCTCGCCAATAAAATTAATTTCTAATATTCAGTGAATTAGAAACAACTCGTAATTCAAAAAAAGAATGTATTAATTTTATATAGACAAGCAATATACTTGTTTGCTGAATAAACTAAAAATAAGTTTTTGGAATGATAAACTTATAAACTTAATTACTTTATATATATTTTTGAAAACTTTTGGATTTAACAGGATACCATTGACTGATATAAGTAACTTGGAAATTGTTCGATCAAAATATCATAAGGTCCACTTACTAAGGTTGTACATATTTTAATATTTATTAGGATAAACACTCTTTATTTTAATATTTATTAGGATAAATACTCTTTTCAAGTTTATTAAAACTTTGCACCTCACTTATATATTAGGATATACTTTAACTTGACTCTGATACCAGGTTAGAAGTGAGCTTTAAGCCTAACTCAATTTCACAAAACCAGCTTATAAGGTGAGGTTTACACCTCACTTATATATTATGAATTGACCTTATCTCTAGTCGATGTGGAACTTCCAACAAAACTTACAAGAAAGAGTTGTTACAAATCATTTTCTTGGTCATTGAGTAGCTTAAAACTCACTTAAACGTTTTTCCATAATATGGACTTGCTTGTAGACTATACATTAAATGTGTTCTATGGATGGATTAAATGTTCTTATTTTCTTTAAATAATGTCTCAATAGCTAGTTATCTCTTTTTAAACATAGTGTCTTGACTTGAACTTGTGGAAAGCACGTACCCATACAAATAGATTGACTTTTCCAAGCTTACAAAGCAAGCACATGGAGCAAAGCAAATTTAGCTTGTTGCAAAGATATCGTAAATGTGATGTAAGTTTTTTTAATTCTCTTGGTTAAATGTAAAAAAATGGACATTAAATAAAGTAAAAATAGAAATATTTGTGAAGTACATAGTTTAAAACTGTGTGTACGGTCTAAGCATATCAATGCTTATGAGAAATAAAGATAAGACTGCATAATTCAAACATCGTTTAATAAACGAGACACCACAGTCTTACAAACAAAACATGACCATATATTTTATGCTTTATTGTTTTTAACACTTGATCAAAATAATGGGTGTTGTTATTTTCTCTAACAAATACATATTTTGAAAAGCTAATCTAGCGTGAATGTGGATTTATATTGCTAAAAACTTGCTTTTAATATTCTATAAATAATAAGAGATAGGGTTAACTGATTTCAAGAAACAACTAAAGTAATGGTTTAGCAATACTATTTATGAATCATTAATATTCAAATAAAATGAGATTGAAATTTAAAAGAAAAATAATGTCACAATATCAGCATTTTTTTTTTCTGGACAAAGTTATTGGACAAACTGAACCCATACCACTATTGTTTTTGTCCTATTGAAAAGTTAATGGAATTGTTTGAACCCTTTAAGGTGGGCATGGGCAGCACTCTGGCCTGGATATACACTATCACTGTCCTACATGTTTCACCAACCAGTGTTACCGTAGTACTAACCAATTCATTGCTATCATGGCCATGTTGATATCAAGGAGAATATTGTTTTGGAAGGGAGAAGCCAGATCTAAACATGTTTCAAAGCTTCATTGGAATAATTAATGTAGTTTGTTAAGCACCTTGTTTGTACTCTCATATGTAGGGAAGCCCACACATGAACTCGTGTAGCTGTAGTGGGTTTGGTCATTATTAGTTTAGATATGTTTTCAGCCATTTTGTGCAACTTTTTTTTATTGTTATTATTAAACAAGCATTTTAAGAATAATATAAAAAAACAACAACATAATAGATCAAGAGAGTATCCCAACAAAATTTATGAAGTAAAAGTTTTATATCATTACAAGAAAATTCAAAATTAGAAATCAATTTTAGAATAAATAAATAGTTAGTCACTAGTGACCAATTTAGATATCAATTTACAAAATTAAAAATTATTGGTTACTAAAACAATCACTATTGTAAATAAAAAATAATAATTGGTCACTAATTAATTAGAGATTAATTTAGATACTAACTCATTTTGGTAGTTAAAACTTAGGTAGTTAGTGACCAATCTTTTTTTATAGCTAAAACTATGATAACTAATTTTAAATACCAATTTAGTGACCAATTATATTTTTTTATTCATAATAGTGACTATTTTAATAATCAATAAATTTTAGTTTTGTAAATTGGTATCTAAATTGGTCACTATAATTACAAATAATTATTAATAACTAAAATTGGTCACTATTTAAAAGTCTTCTTGTAGTATATATATATATATATATATATATATATATATATATATATATATATATATATATATATATTGAGAATTAGTTAATCGTGCAAATAATTCCTTGGTTTTAAATGTAAGAAGTTAAAAAACACGTTGGTGTAAAACGTTTACGTATGATCCATCTATTATGTAATTTCCTAATAATAAGATAATAGTCTATTAGGCTATCCAAAAACTAATTTATATCACATTCATCCAAATTATACCTATAAGCTAGATAAATAAAGAAATACAAATTTTCTTTCCACACACGGGCCAAACTGAGATCAAAATCATGTTAACAACACACAGACTTGAACATATGACATGTTAAGCTTGAAGGGCTAATGCACTATACATATTTGAATACACATCAACCACATGGGTTGAGATGTAGTCGGCTTAAGTTTAGTTGGCCAAGACAAGACCATATTGGCCAAGCTACTAGTATTTGTAAAATATAACCAAGTTAAGCAGACAGGTTAAAGCAGGATCAACCAAGGTAATTTGGCCATGTTGATCAGGCCCATCCAACTAAGCTCCCATGAACAATAGTATAAATAGCATATTGCACGAGGTAAATTGAGGACAATCATTAATTATTGCGTTTATTGTCATTTGACTGACTTGAGTGTTGGAGTCTCTTCTGTAGGCACACCCCCTGTTAGAATTTGGAGAGGATTTTATGTAGGGAGTTACCAGTTTGTGAAAGTTTGGATATTGTAGTTTGAAAAGATAATGACTCATTAAGATTTTTACAAAGTATAGTTAGTTCTATAAACAAGAACATTTTGGCATCCACCGTGGGGTCGACATATATTTTGTAAAGAAAAACGTTATATGGTATCTACTAGGAGTAAGATGGTTAGAGCAAAGGAAGCAAGACCAAGAACATCCTCGCCTGACATAGCCGCGATACTAGAAGCACAAATGAAAATGCAATAAGAGTTTGCAAAGTTCAAGAAGACAAGTGTTGAAGAGATGGATGCCCTAAGGCGAGAGAGCGCTAGGCTAAAGAGGAAGGTAGAGGATGACAACAATGGAAAGGAGAAGAAAAATACAAGAACACAACTACGATGCACATTTTTATGTCGCACCATTGCATGACTAATGAGAATGAGGGGGAAGTGGCTACAACACCACCCCTAAAACTGGAGGAGCAACTATGCCTCCCTAGTAGTAGGAGAAAGTCACTAACACCTTTTTCTTGATGGCATCATGGATACCCTACTCCCTAAGTAGTGGAAGGCCCTTATAGTTGATTAATATTATGGTACCACTGACCTAGATGAACATGTCACCATTTATGTCACCCAAGACAATCTGACAATGTTGTTATGTGCAAGTTCTTCCTTACCACCTTGAAAGGAGTTCCTTAGAGTGGTTTATCCACTTACCTCCTTATTTTATAGACTGTTTTGATACCTTAACAACAACATAGTTTGCAAAACAACATTATCACTTCACTTCCATGGGACTTCTTAATGTCAAGTAGGAGAAAGGAGAATCTTTGCACACCTTTGTCTACATGTTAAATAAGGTGGCTTTGAATACCATGAACTTGAATCTTGAAGTAGTTTTGCACTATATGATTACGACGGTGAGGTCAAGACCATTTGCGGATGACCTGTGCATGATGCGCCTACAAGCATGGATGAGTTAAGGTAGCTGACTACAAACAAACCTTCTAGCACCTCCTATGAAGAAACATTGCAAATACCATTGTAATTACGACTACACAGTGGAGGAGTGTGTCGCCCACCAAGAAAAGATTACAAGCTCATCCATGTCAGATATCTTAAGCGGTTCATGAGGCATGATGATGTAGGAGGCTCATGTACCCACCACTGAATATATGTTGATAGGAGGGAGGGTCGTAGACACCGAGATAAGGATGAAATGAAAGAAGAGTCAGCTCAACGCGAGGAGAGATGATATGATGCTAGACCCCGCTTAGGGGTACTATTAACACAATATCATGAGGGTTTGCTGGAGGAGGCTTATTGACATCAGCCATGAAGATGCATCTTAGGGCGGTGCAATCCTTCAATGTTGTACCTAGAACCTTTAAAAGGAAGAGGATGCCTCTTATAACCTGCATGGATGGTGACTTTTAAAGTGTGGACCTTGAACAAGATGATCCTATGATAATCACAATGGAGATTGAAAACTTCATTGTTAAGAAGATTGTGGTGGATTAAGGTAGTTTGGTATATATACTCTACTAGAAGACATATAAATGGTTTCAACTATCAGAGGAAGCTATGACCCCATATGGTGAGCCCATATTTGGCTTATCTAGAGAGAGGGTTTGCACCAAGAATTATACTGACCTACACACTGTTAGCACAAATGATTTGATGCTTGAAGATTTGATGAAGATATATGAACACATTGCATAGTGACATCATGAAGTTATGATCAATTGATGAAGACATGAAAACTTGAAGATATGGGTGTTGATTAAGCTTGGTGTGTGTGCAAAATCTGGGTTTCACATGAAGATCACAAAGCTTGAAGATTGAAGCTTTTAGTGTAGGCAATTTGACATTGTGTAAGTGTCTAGAGTCTTGGTGTAGTCTTTTAACCTGTTAAATGGATTTTTAACAGATTAAATGACTAGTTGCTATAGTTCTGTAAGTCATATATTCAATCAGTTGAATTAATTTTCAATTGACTGATTTCACTTAAGTCAAATGAAATCAACAAATTGATTGAAAAAATTAACTTGTTGAATATGCTAACCAACAGTCTATATAATCTGGTTATTCGAAGAAAGTCTGAAGAGTTGTTATTTTTGAGTGCGAATCACTCTAAACTTTTGGAAAATTCTTTCTCTAGATCATACAGATGTGAAGTTGTTCGTGAAGAATCATTGAATTTCTTGGACCATTTTTGCTTGGTTTAAAAACTTGGAGAAAAAGGTTTGGTTGGCTAAGGAGAGCCATCATTGAGGTTTGATCTTTCTCATGTTTTTGGGTGTTGCCGGGTGGTTTTCCAAGTCTGCAAGTGGGATCTTAATATGCTTAGTTGAGATTCTTATTGGATTCAAAAGTCTTGGTGTTTTTTTTTAATATTTTAAAATTGTAATCTTGCGGATGGTGTAAATCTTTTGAAATATTGCATGTCAGGCTTGGGTTGCCTTGACAAATTACATGTAGCTCAATTCTGAGTGAATCAGTATAAAAATTTGTGTGTATGTGTTTGAATCTCTCTTTCTTTGCTTGATTTTTGATAAAAAGTTTCATGAAATATAGTTTTAAACAATGTTTGTATGTTTCTTGAATGATTTGACACAATCTAAGGTTGTATCTTTGTTTATATTCCTGAGTGGAATTGATCTTGATACGTTCCTAATACTATTTCTGAGTTAATCATCAAATTCATGTTTCTGAAGAATTACCAGTATTTCAAGCAACTATTTCTATATTTTAATCTATTGAAACTTATTGATTTGTCTGGTTGACTATTGTAACACCCTAATTTTGGGATGTCATTGAAAATTAAAAAATGAACATGTTTGGAGGAAAAGGATTTTCATTAAAAATGTACTAATAAAAAACTTTTAATTTGATTTAAATTACGTAGGTCAAAACATCAATTTGTCTAAAAAATTTCAAATAACAATTGCGAACAAAAAAAAAATTACATAGTCTTCAATATTTGATTTGAAAAAAAAAATCATAAGAAACTCCTGAGTTCACCCCAACCTCTTGTCAATCTACTCCATGCCAAAAGCATCTACATTATCATCTGCTCCTGTATAACACACATGTTATACGATCATCGCACACACAACAAATACATAAACAAACAAATAGGGGTAAGCTAAGCATAAATAATGATATATAAAAGAAATTCAAAAATAAAACGTGACAAATAATACTCAACATCACATCCAAGTAAAACACTTAAGCATTACCATCACAATCAAGCTTTGGTTTTAACATACAACCCCCAAAATCCAAACAACCATACCAAACCAAACAGACTATCACATTCATCTAGAATCCTTAAATATAGTAATCATAATCAAGCTTTGATTTTCCATGACCTTTTACCCCACAACAACATCTAGTTTCCTAGAAATACATGGTTCGATGTGTCTTGCTATCGCAGCCAAACTGTCTCCCTTATTCCTCAAGGACTTATGAGTAAAAACGTTGATGCATCGCACACTGGGCACTATACTCGTAATGAGCTGAAATAAGGCGAAACATCTTTCCTCTTTCCACTACTTCACAAAAGCGAGAAAGTACAATACTCAGACCAATTCTCTACCACTGTTTCACACAGGTGAAGAAGACCCTTTTTCATTACTTCACACAAGCGAAAGAGTCATAACTAGATCTCTAGGTACGGAAAACCTCACACAACATTTAATTCCACCATGATTCTTCAATAAAAGAATAACACTTCTAACATACAACACAAGAAAGCTAAAAATTGTCAACCAAATACACACCATCACGTTTTGCATGGTAAATAAAATTCCATAACAAACTCATCAACTTATCAAATAATACATTCAAACAACGAACTCTATAAGTGTTTTCAAAACCAAAAGAAGCAACAAAAAACTAAAGTACCAAGCCATCATTTTAATTCTTTAACCATTCAAGTGGAATATTACATATAACAAAGCAAAAGACATAACATCGACATTGCAACTACAATTATATAATTTACGTTCAACAAAATAACCATCACATGATATAAAGCACAAAGTAAAGTCAAAGAACACACCCATCCCATCAAAGGCCACCAACACATTAAAATATAAGAAAAATAGTAAAACCAAATGAAAAGCACCAAATAAAGATTATGAAAAGCTAATGAAACCAAATGGAATTGCACCTAAGAGTATAAGGAAGAAAAACATGCTTTTACATGCCTACAACAGAAACCAAATCATTGTACCCAAGGTCATGCATTGATGTGAAAGAATAAGCAAAGGGAGAAAGAGAAAACAACCAACCACCAATTGCAACGTCCCCTCACTTACCATAGGTTTTCAACCCCTAATTACATGGCAACTCAAGGGAAAACCCTTCACTGCACCAAAAAAAGAATAAAGAAGGAAACCACACTTCTATGTGCCCCATGTCTCTTACTATACCCCTAATTACATAACTTTAAAAGAGAAAGAACCCAAAAGGATTACCCACACCCATGCAACTAAAATAGATACATTAAAAGGAAAACGTGTGTCCATGGTCCTCCACCAAACGCTTCACACCACACTTCCATGCATGCACTTTTTTTTATGCAAAAGGAGAAAGAGAGAAGTTGGTAACGTTGCACTCACCACACACCAATTAACCCAAACCCCATGCACACCATGAAAAAAACATCAATGCAAAGAACTTCCTAATGGTTGCGGGAAACTAAAACGAAGAGGTCTTGTAGCAACACGTCTAGATTGGGAACCTTGGACGTTGGGGAAACTACATCCCCCAAAGAAACCATACTCTCGTGCAAACTAAAGGATTTTGAAAAAAACCCAAATCAATTGGTATATTAAACTAGTGAAGAACAATTACACATGGAGGCCATGGATTCCCCACAGATTGAAGGAGCATATAACGTGTACTATGGTATTGATAAGTGTAAAAAATAAGTAAATTTTCCATTTGAAATTGACACTTATCATGTATCAAATGGTGCTATTTGTGTACAAAAATAAACCTCCTTATCTTAAGATATAGAATGAGATATTGAGAAATAGAGTTTTATGAATTACAATGATCTTTTGCTGTTTTGAAGTAAATAAAAGAAAATATCAAGTATGCAGCTTAGCCACAATATTGGAACTGAGCCATGGAAGAAGAAAAGACATGACAACATATTTGGACTTTCTAGTTGAGCACAAGAAATGAATAGCTGAGCCTCGTGAGGAAACCCTCTTTGCAAGGAAACCTATAGCCCAAATCCATTAGGTTGAGCAGCCAAGAAAACCTTTTTAAGAAGGAAATGTCACGTGCTAAGCACCGAGACAAGGAGTTGAGTTGAGAAGGAAATCCACTTGTGAAGTAACCCATAAGGCAAAGCATCAAAAGTTGGACTAAGCACCACCCAAAAATTCCTATAAATAAAGACCTTGGGTCTTCATTCTAGTCAATGAGTGGAGGTTCCACAATGTAGCAGTAGGGTAGAATAGGGTTTGTGAGGCACGAGGGAGGTACTCTTAGTGTAAATCTTATGTGTAAATGTTGTTGGAATTGCATTGTAATATTCTATGAGTAGTTGAACTCCCTCGTGTCGAGGTTTGATGTAATCAATTTTGATTATATTTGCTTCTATTTCATGGGTATTTATCTTTGCTTTCATTCAATTTTTTGTGGTTTGATTTATGCTTAATGATGACTTGATCACTCATTTATTTAACTGGTTTGGATTTTGAGTTGAGTAACTGGTCTCAAACGGTGATCCAATCAAATCATCATAAATGTACTAGATGCTTCTTGGCATACCAGAGTGGATGTTAGAGGAGAAATAAGTCCTTAATTGAAATTATTATTTACAATGCCACGAATAAAAAACTTGAATATTTTTAGAAGTATAGTTTGTTTAGATAAAGTTACCCTTCAATGTAATTGTGGTCACCGAGGCAAAATGTTATTTGTCCATCTTATACACTATGTATATTTTTCTATTTAATGAATTTAAAATGGAAATTACAATACATTTAAGAATTATTCAGTAAATATTTTCATAACAAATTTTAAAGTTATGGATAACATATTCTTATAACTAATTTTTCTCCTTTTGTGGGTTTTTTTTATCCAAATTGAAGGGTATCCTAACTTTTTAGTTGATAATGAACCTTTTTTATATGTGAAGGATTTGGATGTATTTTGAATTTTGTATTGTATCTAGAATTCTACCTCTCAATGTACTCTATTAGCATGCACTTAATTTTGCAAGTGTTGTATAAGGGTTATCACATCCCAAATATTATGTTTTTTATTTAATTTTTTTTTGCTGATAAAAAATAAAAAAAATAAAAATAAAAAATAAAAAAAGAAAAAAACATTTTAGTAAATTAAAAATTAGGTTATAAGTTAAAAGAATAAACTTTGCCAATTAGTTTATAAACAAATTCATTTTAACTTATGAACAAGTGTATTTTGTTTTTCTTTATTTTTTTTCTCCTAACGGAAAAATTGTGTCTAAATATATCTTTTACTATTATTGTATTGTCTGGTATAAGACATCTTTTAAAAAAAAATGTTGATTATACAAGCACTCATAATGTTTCCTCATATGTTACGAGAAGATAACTATATATGATTATTCACCTTACCCACACATGTCCATGTTCATGAACCCTTTCTTCTCTTTTATTTTCCTACTTATTCATTGAGTACTTGACTTTTAGAATGAATTAGATTAAAAAACATTATTAAATAACGATCAATGTTAGAGATAAAAATTAATTATTGATTATAGTGACTAAAATAAATATCAATTTATAAAATAAAAATTATTGATATCTAAAATATTTTTTAATATGAATACAAAATTATACAGTTGGTTTGTGAATTAGAGTCTAAATTGGTTCTGAACATTAGTCACTAAGATTTTAACTTTCAAAGCATTAGTTTTTAAAGTAGTGTCTAAAGTAGTCTGTAATTATAAATAATTAGTCATTGTCGAGATTGGTCTTACAAGACCAAATATACTTTGTAAAAGACTTCCACAAATAACCTTGCAACACATTTTCCAACTTTCCCGTCAAGATATTCAGGTATCACCCCATACCGAATAGGGTGTGCCTGCAAAAGATTCTTTGATGCTAAAGTTAGTAAAGTGTGTCAGATATGGTAATAAATATTGTAACAATGAACGTAATTAATTTACTTTGTATATTGTACTATTTATAGTGTGTTTATGACCTTTTACCATTATGGGTCTAGCCAAAGTAGATAATCACCTTGATTGATTTGCCTAATTATCTACTAATGTACTTCAACTGTTATTTTAATTTAATCACCATTGCCACTATTGCTATGTCTTGGCCAAGATATACTTTGTTGTAGAAGTAGATGCAGTCCGAGATGATCTCGGGTGATCAAGATGATCTCGGATGTGTATAGTATAGAGACTAATTTAGACATTAATTTTTTGTGGCTAGAATCTTGATAATGTTAGAGACCAATTAATTATATTCATATTCACAAACCAATTATAACTTTATATTCATAATAGACACTATTTTATATGAATTTTGTAAATTAGTATCTAAATTAGTCATTGTAATAACTAATTATATTTGTCTTTAAAATTGATTGTTATTTAATAATTTTTTTTTTATATTTTTATTGAATATTCAAAATATAACGATGAACACAAATTTTAATATTTTAAAATATATTAGAAACTTTTATAATAAATCAACATCAATATATTTATAAAATTTCAGCCGAGAAAAACACCAAAAAAAAAAAAAAACCAGTGAGAGAATTTGATCCCTATGCAGAACACAATGTGGTAGTGGAAGCAAGGAGGTGAATTAAGAGGGGCTTTATGAAAAGTTGAACCCTGATTCACTGAAGGCTAGTTTGTCCATTGAGGATTGAATTATTAAGAGATGAAAAGGGATTGAAAGCAGGGTAACCAAACAAGGTGTTGCCATGCCAAACCTCATCATAGGTCTCAACTTGCTAAGGTACTCACCTATGTTGCTGTTTTTCAAAACACTGTGACCCCACTCAATGTCATGTCTCAACTCACATGCTGTTAATTAGGGTTTCACACCATACCCTCATAAACAATGTTTATCAGCTCCATAGAATTAAAAGGGTTACCCCATAAGGCAAATTATTCCTACAAGTTACAACTCAATACTTATTCCATTCCATTTTTGCAATAAATTCATTATTTATTATTATATATGTCTAAGTGGCATCTAGCTTGTATAAATATTCAAATGTTAGTCTGGCTGGCAGCATAAAATAAATTAGAATTCCAAGCACAAAACATCTTTGCATGGTAATGGAAATAAGAATCCAATGAAGAAAAATCAAGTGAAAATAAATAATAATAATAATAATAAAAAGTCTCATTAATTACAATTCAATGTATGACTCTTCAATTAGATCGCCTCTAACCGTTGAAATTATTCTAGCTTTTCTCTCCCTATTTCAAACTCTACAAAATATAGTGTAATAATTCTTTTTTTTAACCAGCATATTGCATCATTGAAAAGTATTAATTATTTTTTATTATGTTAAGAAAAGTATATGTGGCTCGATTCAAGGCAAACAAAAGTTTTGGATAAAAGAAAAATTAAAATTAAGGACATGGTACTTATTTTTAGTTTATAGAAAAATGTATATAGTGCAATATAAAATGTTGGGTTGGTTGAATGGACCTAATAAACTGGCCTTGAAGTTGATCTTGATCTGAAAATAAGGTGGACAGCACTATGGCAGTGTGATTGCTTAGGCAAGTTTCAATTATATAATACACTTGCAAGCTACTTGATTGAACCTCACTACATTCAATGCTTCCATGGTATCTGCTTTAAACAACATATGGCATATTCTTCTTCTTTTTTTTTCTTCTTTTCTTGAAAAAGATTATGCTAGTGAAATGCAAAACCTGGGAGACAGGTATGTGAGAATGGTAATAAGAATTCCATTTTTGACAGAAATGTTTATCAATAATAAGAATGAAGGAAATGGGACTAATAAAGTTACATCTAAAAAAAAGGAACTAACATGTGTTAATATTAAGTAAAATTTTAAAGAAAATTACACCGCAAAATGCAGTCCAAAAGATAAAGGGTTTGTAACCATAGAGATGGAATAGTGAAGATTTTATTAGGTCTTGGTTGGACTTAAATGTAGTTCTTATAAAGTCATTTCTGAAACGTATGAAATGCATTTTGGAATAAATTTTCTTAAAAATATATAATACCTTCTAAATGAGTTTTTTTAAATAAGTTCTCTCTTTTCATTTCCTTCTTCTTTTAACAGGAGGTGTTGTTAATAATAATGGAGTGTAGGAATGAAAAGCCTTAAAATTGTACACAACTTCTTATTGGATAGGGAAAGAGAAGTGTCAAAAACCTGTACTTTAGACCCAAAACGATCAAAATCCATACAATTTCAAGACTATAGTGATGTACACATTGTTGCTGGGACAATTCATGATTTTTTTTTTCTTTTCTGCACCTCCTCATTAAACCAGAATGAGGTAAAAATCCTTCTAAAATATTTACACTTTCTGAGAACTGTTATATGGAATGTTCTAATAAATTTCCAATTTGCACATTCTAGAGACTTTATGGAACAAAGATATTTTGAGACGAGGAATTCATAATATATTTAAGAACGTGTGTAATCTATAATTAGTTTTTCTTTTTTTAAAATATTTATGAAGTTCTCATTCTAGAATATTTAAAAATAAGATATATTGTCATGGAATACTATTTTTGGAACAATTTAAAATTCATTTCAATGTATTGGCTTTTTTATTTCAGTCCCTCTGATTTCTCTCCTTATAAAATTCAGGCAATCAATCAAACGGTAAAAACAATGTTACCATAGTCACTAGTATTATAAATAAGACAGAGAGATAGAGAGAATAAAACATGAGAAAGAATATTTCTATTTTCCTTTTTTCTCTCTACACTAAACTAAAAGTACAGAATATACAAACAATATACCTATTTTAGATTTAGCATAAAAGAAAGAATGTAAAGCACAAAATTAATAAAGACTAGACACATGTATAAAGAGAAACAGAAAAAATATTACAATTTGATTATGTACAAAATAACATAATTGATATTAGCTTTGTTTTAGAAGCCTTGTATTCATACTCCTCTTCTCCATAAAATATTAGAAAGCAAATAAGATCCAATTTGGAAGAAATACTCTTAAAAGATTGAGGACTTAAGACTTTTGTATAGATGTCAGTCAATTGCTTTGTAGTGTGGAAATGGGAACCAAATGGCCTCCCTTCTTCAATATTTTCTAACTATTTCTATGTGTTTCTTGCGTTCATAAAACACTAGATTTGCTACAATATATTTTGTTGAGTTATTATCACAGTACATAAGATATGGTTGTTCGAAAGGGGCTTTGAAATCTTCAAGAATATAAGTTAGCCATTGAATTTCACATGTAACATTTGCCATTGTCCTATATTAAAGGACTTTTTGATATTCTTCCTTTCTTCTTTGATTTCAAGGATACGAGGGAATTCCAAAGATACACACTAAAATCATTCGCTAATTGTATTGAAACACTCTAAGTGCCTCAATCACCATGACAAAAGGTTTTTTATGAGCAAAAGGTTATGTTAGGTTGGGTGTTACTGAGATACATAAGTCTTCCAATTAATCTTTTATAGGCTTGAACATCTATGTAAGACACTTCTAGTATAAGACAATTTAGCAAGATTTTCAATAGGAGTGATTGTGACATCCCATTTCTAATAGAGTAATCTACTAAAATTAAGCATCACATAGTTATAATATAAAAGAGCACATGATGTAAAGCATACATGTACTAACTATTACAGTTATTCATAATATACTTGGAATAAAAGTTAGGCACACCAAGACGTCATAAAAACATAACACAAGAGTACTATTGTTTTTCAAAAGATTGCTCGTAGAGCAAAAAATCTAAAACAATCTAAGAGTTCTTCAAAAGGGGCTTAACAGTGAACCACAACCCAGACCATGGGGACCACTTTACACAATAGCATCTTCACCACCCTGAGTACCACCAAGGGTTTCCACATTTGCTCACACCAATAATTTTGTGATCATTTCAAAAAGAAAAACCAAGCAAGGAAACACACACCAAATAAAAGGGTAAGCTAGAGAAAATATTTTTTTACATGTTATTGAGTAAGCAATTGATAACACAGGTTAAACACAAACAAGAAGTAGGCACCCAAATCCTGCGAAGCAAGCAAAAGCAAGTCTTTTCGACTCAATATTTGGATCATGCTCTTGATATAGAATTCTAAAGGAAGTATGCGCTTGTGTTGGTTTCTAAACTTTGTAGAGTTTAGGCACAAGGGATTATCACCCAACCACACACAGGGTTAGTGTAACATCCTTACTAGAAATTACTTACTTAAAATAAATGAATACATAATTTATAAAATAACCTCATAGTTTTATTATTCCCAACCGCGGGAAAATTTAAAACATCGTTCAGTGTGTCAAAATTTAATTAAAGCGAAGTAATAGTCTTATTACAATTTCCAAACTTCTGATAAAATAATAAAAACATAATAAAATTCCTAGCTCCGTCCTAAGCTAGCCCCACTCTCCGTCTCAAATATCAGCAGCATCAATTGTATCATCAACTGCTCCCGTATAAAGAATTATACGATCATCGTCAAGTACAAACAGAAAGGGTGAGTTTATTAATAGGAAAAAAAAATACATCAGTTCAATAATATAATTACTCAAAAGCCAAGTCCTTAATACTCCAAGGCTTTCTAACGTTCACATCACATAACATGGTTAGCCATGGACTCAAGATTTATGATGCTCACACAAACCTCCCCACTCGTGATCCTGCCTCTACGAACCTCCCTGCTCGTAGTCCTACTCTACGGACCTGCCCGCCCATAGTCCAACACACGTGATCCACCAGCTACTTACCTCCCCGCACGCAACATCTCTCAAATGTGAGCACGGAACATACGAACCTTCCTCGCTCGTATCCCCACATGAGAGTAATTGGATATGAACCTCCCCGCTCATATCATCACGTGTTACCCACCATCCATGAACCTACCCGCTCATGGCACAACATCCCTTGATCCACGTCCGCATCAATGCGTACAAACAACGCACACAAACTGCACTAAACTCACTTGGGCTAGAATCCTTAGCTCAAGCGACCAGGCCTGTCTCGCTTAAGCTAAACTTCTTCGCCTGAGCTAGCGTGCTACAGTGGTTCCCTACGAAGTGTCGCTTGGGCGAGCCTCTTCCCGCTTGGGCGAGATCGCCCTTCGCCTAAAACCAAAACTTTAGCCCAGGCGCCGAGTCAGCAGAAACACACACATTCTGATACGACTTCTCGCTTAGGCGAGGACTCTCGCTTGAGCGTGGTGCTCTATCGCCTAATCCATGGGCTCCTCGCCTGAGCGAATCCTCGAGCAAAAACTTCACAACTTCTCGATTTCTCGCTTAGGTGAGATGCTCTCGCTTGAACGAGATGCTTGAACAAAACTAGGTTTTGAGTTTCTGCTATTTTTGCCTAGGCGAGCCTTGCTTGCTTGAGCGAGAATAACAGACATTCTCCCTGTCATGCACACAGACACCAAAACCATTGCCCAAAACCCACATTCAACATTACTAAGCAATCCCTCACAGTGCATAAACAATATGAACGTAATTTGGACACCAAAATTCGAGGTTGAACAAAAATCCACAAATAGTACAGAAACCCCATTATATGCATACAATTCCCTAAGGGATTACTCATAAAATATCAGAACAATAAAACCCCCAAATTCACATCACATTGAGCACGAAAATTTCATGGCAAATATACTTTTATTCATGCACATTACAGAATACACGAAATTATTAACAATGATGTGAATACATATAAAAAAGCTCCCCTAACCTAGAAATTCCTTGCTCCAATTGGTCCTTTAACCTTAGCTTTGTGCTACCCAAGAACCCTTCTTTACTCTCCCAAGAAAAGTGCAGCTCTTTTCTCAACCCAAACTCAATTTTCCCCCTTGAAATTCGTCCTCCTCCCAGCACTCTAGGTTTTCTAGTCTCCAAACCCTTCCACTAGCCTTATTTTGCCCTTTTTATATGTCCTTAATTATGGTAAAATGGCAAAAACGAAAATAATTAAAATTATCCTTAATGGCTTGATGTTTTGGGTGTTAATGGTCATTCAAAGACCATTAGTGGCTGCCTTTTCAGCCCACTTGGCTGCCCTCTCTTGACATCTAGGGTTTTCTCTACCCTTTCATATTCAAGTCAAGGTAAAATTTAGCAAAAAGAGAGTTTTAATTTCGTTCTTAACAAGGTTTGAACCCACAATCACTCAATTACAAAGTCAACACACAACCAATTCAACTAATCATGTTCTCGTGATAATTCCTATAATTTTACGATTACATTATCACTACTCCCATTCAATCATAACCTTAAAATAATGCACATAATTAGGTACTCTCAACCACTTGAGCTAGTACTTTTCCACATCACAATAATTAACATTAAATGTCATAAAGACTTTTACTACCCGCATTTATTAAATAATTATTTATTTAATTATTTAAATTTTCTCAGGTCTTATAATTAGTCCTCTAATGTCTTAGGCCCAATATGTCCCAAGACTAGGACCTCCTTCCACTCTCACTACAAAAGTCACTCTGCTCCATGTGAGCGTGAGCAATTATTAGAGTTTAGGATACCTTCCTTTATCTAGACATCTCCTATATCAAGGTATACACTAACCACCATCACCAAGAGTTTCTCTTGAAACTCCTTTACCAATAATTTCACATGGCATTACAAGCATTCAAGTCTCATGCCAAACCATCACCAAAAAAACAAGTCATGTGTTCCATTTCATGCTTTTAAGAGTAATGGAATCAATCCACAAGTTCAAGTTAAAGTAAGGAATTAAAATTCTGCAGCAATTCTCGCTTAAGCTACACCGATCTCGCTTAAGCTAGAAATTCTCGCTTAAGCTAGACTGATCTCGCTTAAGCTAGAAATTCTCGCTTAAGCTAGACTGATCTCGCTGAAGCTAGAAATTCTCGCTTAAGCTAGACTGATCTCGCTTAAGCTAAAAATTCTCGCTTAAGCTAGATTGGTCTCGCTTAAGCTAAAATTCGAACAGAAAGCAAAGTGAAATTCTGCTATTCTCGCTTAAGCTAGACTGGTCTTGCTTAAGCTAGAAATTCTCGCTTAAGCTAAAATTTTCCGCTTAAGCTAAACTTACAGACACTGATTTCAACATGCAAAAACACAAAATCCCAAACAACAAAAACTAAAGAAGACACAAACACATTGCATAAAACATTGGCATCATACTTCATGCTTTAAAAGGGTAAACAAATCAATCATGGGAGCATACAAGCTTTGAAACAACTTTGCTATCAATCTCGCTCAAGTTAAGGAGCTCTCACTTAGGCGACAGAAGCCCTCGCTCAAGCGAAAAGCTCTCGCTTAGGCGAGATTGAAATCAAAAGGCATTATGAGGGTTCGCGAGTTCTTGCTTAAGCGAGGCCTCCTCGCTTGAGCGAGAAGTCTCGCTTAAAACTAGAGCTCATTGCTTGAGCGACAATTCGAGCAAAACCTAGGTTGAACTTCTTGTTAATTTCGCTTAGGCGAGGGTTGCTCGACTGGGCGAAAACAATAGAGCTCTTCCCTGTCATGCATACAAACCAGAAAAGCAGTACTAAACAACATTTCATCCATTTCCAAGCAATCACAACAACGAGCAAACATCATAAACATGATTTAAAACTAGGAAACATGCAATAATCATAAACAAAATTTTAAACCCTAGCTTCTGTTACCTTACTCAAACTTAGCCAAACGAAAATAGGACCCCAAAGAGAGCAACACAGCTCCAGAAACATATTAAGGAGTTGAAAAATATTGGCACACGAAAAATAATAAGGTTACTAGGACGAACCTTAGGCAGAGCCACAACAAGACAGCTGGAAAAAGGAAGGTTGAAATCTACTTACATGAAGATACGAGTTCAGACAGCTCCGAGCAAAGAAGATTCGCTAACTTGAGGAGGCAAGAACTTGTGCTCTAGCAGAGCTGCTGCTCAAGAGTTTGAGGAAGGGGAGGGACCTATTTTTAGGAAAAAAGACAAGTGAGAGCTTGGTAAGGCTGGAAGGGGTCTTGGGGGTCCCCATAATGGGCTGACCTTGGGCCTTCTAAGAGGCCAGGCCCAAACCCTCTCTTGAAACAAAATTTAAATAAAAATAGGGTCTCACAGTGATTGGATGTTTGCATGCTAAAAAACCTGCATCAATTAGCAATTCCGGTGGATATTTCCTTTTATTCACCATCATCCCTTTCTTACTTCTTGCTACTTCGTGACCAAGAAAGTATATTAAATCCCTAAGATCCTTGATCTTGAATGTCTTATTGAAGGCTTTTATAATTCAATCAATATCTTTTTATCATTTTCTGCGAATATTATATTATCTACATACACCAATAATGGCATAAAAGATCACTCAAAAGAATTAATCTTATAGATTAAGTATACTTTTGCAGAAACCAAAAAGGATGACAATTTGGCAAACCACACTTTGTTGGCTTGCTAAAGGTTATACAAAGCCTTTTTTAGTTTACAAACTTGTTCTAGTTGAACAAAAGTCAATCCCGAAGGACCAACCATGAATGCATCTTCTTTCAACTCTCCATTTAAAAGGCATTGCTGACGTCTACTAGTTTCAATTATCATCTGTAAATAGAATCTAGGGAAAGAAGCAACCTTATAATTTTCATCTTTGCTATTTGAGACAAAGTATCAAGGTAGTCAATAGCTTTTGTTGCATGTATCCCTTTGCCACTACTTGCTTAATACCTTTTAATAGTCTCATTATCCTTGTATTATATTTTGAATACCGACTCAGTTTTTTCCTTAGGTAGAAGAACCACTTCTCATGTTTGATTTTACTCCAAAGTGTATATCTCACATTCTATAACATTTCTCCAATATTTATGTTTCATAGCTTCGAAATAAGTGTTTGCTTGACATGTAAAGAAATAAACACGACAAAGGATGTGTAAGAAGGTGACAATATTTGTTATATGATAAAACAAAATTCAAAGGATATTTAACTTATGATGATGTATTGAAAACATTAAGATTATAATGATAATCCTTTAGATAATTAGGTAGTCTTTTTGTTTTGGTACTCATTTGGATTGACTGATGGGATTTAAAATTTTGTTGTGTCATAGTCTTCATTAAGGTTTTAGTTTATTTGTAAACACACTTATTTTATAACCTCAATGTCTTATTCATGATAATTATTACTATTATTATGAGCATTATCACAAGGCGTAAGAATGATTTGTGATGGCTTGCTCAAAACAGGTTGATCTTCTGTAAAAAAAAAAAAACAAATAAAATAAAATAAAAAAACTAAAAACTTTTATCATGAACGTTAAAACTATCACTACAAAAAATATTAAATTTAGCAACGGTTTATTGGAGGGTGTATTAACCTCTGATAATGAATACACATAATGAGGGTTTCTTCAACCTCGGGTAAGTGTCGTGGGCTTTTGTAAAAACCCTGATAAGGGTTTGGGGTTTCTCGGGCAAGTGTTGCGATGTTTTAATCAACTAGCGATAAATTTCATTTCCCTTACCTTCTTAGAATCCTCTTTCTTATTTCATATCCCGAAAAACACTCTTTCGGCTCGCATTTTGTATCACTCTTCTACTTGCGTGACTCCTCTGTAGATTGAATCCCGCATGGCCCGTCTCTCTACAAATCAAAACCTCGTGTAACCTGCAAATCTTCATTTCTCTATGAATCACAAACAATCGAACTTTCAATCTATAGTTAATTGTGTGCCCTAGCTTCCAATTTCTCTCCTTTTCTCTATTCGAGATTTCTACCGAAGAATACTGAGGTTAGTTTTGGTTTTATTTTTTCTTACAAGCAAAAGTATGTTTACGTCTTAGTTATGCTTTTGTGTATACTATTGGTGTTGATGGTGGTAGAATAAATAATAGATATTAAGTTTTGACTAAATACATAGTCTACAGTGATGTTTATTGAATGATTAACCATGGCCTCTGGGCGTGAATGAATGAACATTGTTAATGTGCTCTCTAGATAGTGTGTAACTGAAATTGAGAATGGTGTGAGAGATAGAAAAGTAGAAGAAACAGCACGAGTTGCATAGGGTGTTGTCATTTTCCTTTGCTATTTGTTAGTTTCTAAGGTATTATGTCTACTCTTAATTAACATAAAACTCTTATATTATTCTATATAAATAAAAACTGTTATATGGAAAATTGAATAATTCGCAACTAAACAATAATATTGTGTAGAATTATAGGTTTGTTTTAGATGAGAATGAAACAAAACTTGTTGAATAATGTCGAAGAGTAGGGACAAAGTGTGATTATCACTATTAGTAAATGAGGTGCATTCGTGTAGGTGTTGTGATATCTCTGTCATTAGGCGATCAAATTACCACTACTTTAGCAACTTCAGTATTGCCAGTTAGTAGTGAACAAAATAGTTAGGGTTAAGATAACCCTGAGTCGTCTCACAACGAATACGGAATTGATCTCAAAT
>Ga0214544_1004295_pt1 | contig 28723 bp, 13 predicted proteins | sample CNSS3metaG_FD_160074 | JGI IMG/M metagenome (GOLD analysis project Ga0214544, IMG submission 160074) | Root nodule microbial communities from cowpea collected in UCLA plant growth center, Los Angeles, California, USA - CNSS3 | ecosystem: Host-associated > Plants > Roots > Nodule | place: USA...
TGATGCACAAAGAAATCGAGGTTTATGTAGATGACATGATCGCCAAGTCTGAGTCAGAAGAAGAACACATCCTCAACCTAAGGAAATTATTTGAGAGATTGAGGAAATTTAAACTTAAACTAAACCCGGCTAAATGCACATTCGGTGTGAAATCTAGAAAGTTGTTGGGTTTAATTAGTCAAAAGGGGATAGAAGTCGATCTCGACAAGATGCGTGCGATAATCGAAATGCCTGCTCCAAGTACAAAAAAAGAGGTACGAGGTTTCTTGGGCAGACTGAACTACATTGCTAGGTTCATCTCCCAGTTAACCGCCACTTGTGAACAAATATTCAAGCTATTGCGTAAAAATCAGGTGGTTAAGTGGAATGAAGACTGTCAGGCTACTTCTGAAAAAATTAAACAATATCTACAAGATCCTCCTGTGTTACGCCCACCCGAACCGGGAAAACCACTCATTATGTATTTAACGATACTCGATGATTCAATGGGTTGTGTTGGGTCAACATGACGAAACTGGAAAAAGAGAGCATGCCATATACTACCTGAGCAAGAAGTTCACGGAATGTGAACAGCAATACTCGTGTTTAGAACAAACTTGTTGCACATTGGCATGGGCTGCCCATCGTCTAAGACAATACATGTTGAGTCATTCTACCTGGTTGATATCCAAGACTAACCCTATCAAGTATATTTTTGAAAATCCCACTCTCACTGGAAGGATAGCCCGGTGGCAAATGCTATTGTCAGAATATGACATTGTGTATGTCACTTAAAAGTCCATCAAGGGTAGTGCTTTGGCTAAATATCTGGCCCAACAACCCGTTAACGATTACCAGTCGATGCAACCCGAATTTCCTGATGAGGACATCATGGCCTTGTTTGAAGATGACCAAGAAGATGAGAACATAAAGAAATGGACGTTATTATTCGACGGGGCTTCTAACGTCATGGGACATGGTATATGGGCAATACTAATATCTCCAGAAAACCAATACATTCCGATGACAGCAAGGTTGTGTTTTAATTGCACAAATAATATCGCTGAATGGCTATGGGCATCCAAGCCGCAATTGAGTCAAAGGCAAAATTTTTGAATGTATATGGAGATTCAGCGTTGGTTATCCATCAACTAAGGGGAGAATGGGAAACTAGGGATCAGAAGTTGATTCCCTACAAAACTTATATCATGGAATTGGTGGAGTATTTTGATTTCATTAAATTCCACCATATTCCGCGAGAGGATAACCAATTGGCAGATGCCTTAGCTACTTTATCATCGATGTTCAAGATTAATCAGGATGGGGTAATGCCGATGATCCAAATGAAGAGCCATGAAGGGCCAGCATATTGCCATTTTATTGAAGAAGAGTTAGACGGTAAGCCGTGGTATTTTGATATTAAACGCTATATAAAAACCAGAGAATACCCTGAAGAAGCATCTGAGAATGATAAAAGGACACTGAGAAGGTTGGCTGCAAATTTTATCCTGAGTGGGGATGTGTTGTACAAGAGAAATCATGATATGGTTCTCCTTCGATGCGTGGATGCAAAAGAGGCCGAGTCAATATTGGAGGAAGTTCATGAAGGAACTTTTGGCACACACATGAATGGACACTCGATGGCTAGAAAGATCTTGAGGGCTGGTTACTTTTGGTTGACTATGGAGAATGATTGTTGCACGCACGTGAGAAAGTGCGAGAAATGTCAGAAGTATGCAGATAATATCAATACGGCACCCACTACTTTAAACTTAATGTTTGCCCCATGGCCATTTTCAATGTGGGGGATAGATGTCATCGGAGCTATAGAGCCAAAAGTCTCAAACGGACATCGCTTCATTCTAGTTGCAATTGATTATTTCACTAAATGGGTGGAAGCTGCTTCCTACGCTAGTGTGACTAGGAAAGTTGTGACTAAATTCATAAAAAGAGAGTTAATTTGTAGGTACGGGTTGCCTAGCAAGATAATCACTGATAATGCCACCAATCTGAATAATCAAATGATGGCTGAATTGTGTGAAGGATTTAAAATTCAACATCATAATTCTTCTCCTGATCGTCCAAAGATGAATGGGGCAATCGAGGCTGCTAATAAGAATATCAAGAAAATTTTACAGAAAATGGTGGTCACGTATAAAGACTGACATGAGATGCTTCCATTTTCTTTGCATGGGTATTGCACCTCAGTACGTACATCAACTAGGGCAACACCTTTATCTCTGGTGTACGGAATGGAGGCAGTAATACCCTTCGAAGTAGAAATCCCATCCATACGAGTGTTAATGGAGACCCAATTGGAAATGCAAAATGGGTTCAGGCCCGATTTGACCAGCTTAATCTCATTGAGGAAAAAAGGCTAGCAGTAGTGTGTCATGGATAGTTATACCAAAGAAGGATGAAAAAAGCATTCGACAAAAGGGTGCGCCCTAGAGAGTTCCATGAAGGCAAGCTAGTCTTGAAAAAGATCTTACCTATACAAAAGGATCATAGGGGCAAGTGGACTCCAAATTATGAAGGCACGTATGTGGTGAAGAAAGCATTTTCTGGTGGGGCACTAATTCTCACAAGGATGGATGGAGAGGAGTTACCGTTACCGATCAATTCTGATGCGGTCAAAAAATTTTATACATGATGATTCCTTGATAGGAAGTGCTACTAGGGGGTATTGACATTGTCTCCAAATTTTGTTGTATTCTGCTTTGTTTTTCATTAAATAAACACCATTTGTTCTCTCCATAAATTTAAAGCAATAGATGTCACGCTGAGTTTGTAAAGAGAATAATAAACAAAAAAAGGAATAAAAGTATATGCATACCAACGAGGCATCACAGGTACATTCACCAAAAGCAGACTCATTTTTGGAGGGTGTCGTGGAAAAAAAATTAATAAATAAAAGGCAAAAAAATAAAGCTTCCTATAAATTTTATCCATGCATCCATGCATTTATGCATCCTCACCGCATTACATCATTTGCCTAAAGATTGAATCTTGCCGGTGCTAAGCATTCAAGTAGTGTTTACTGACACATCAAAATCAAACTTCGGGTTCTCCTTTCATATATAGACCCTCTCCAATGGAATGGTCATTGATTTCTTTCTTCACATCAAGGCCCTCTCCAATGGAATGGTCATTGATTTCTTTCTTCACATCAAGGCCATCTCCGATGGAATGGTCATTGATTTTCTTATGTTTACATCAAAGCCCTATCCGATGGAATGGTTATTGATTTTCTTATGTTTACATCAAGGCCCTCTCCGATGGAATGGTCATTATTTTCTTTCTTCACATCAAGGCCCTCTCCAATGGAATGGTCATTGATTTCTTTGTTCACATCAAGGCCCTCTCCAATGGAATGGTCATTGATTTCTTTCTTAACACAAGGCCCTCTCCGATGGAATGGTCATTGATTTCTTTGTTACATCAAGGCCCTCTCTAATGGAATGGTCATTGATTTCTTTGTTTACATCAAGGCCCTCTCCAATGGAATGGTCATTGATTTCTTTCTTCACATCAAGGCCCTTTCCAATGGAATGGTCATTGATTTTCTTATGTTTACATCAAGGCCCTCTCCGATGCAATGGTCATTGATTTTCTTATATTTACATCAAGGTCCTCTCCGATGGAATGGTCATTGATTTTCTTATGTTTACATCAAGGTCCTCTCCAATGGAATGGTCATTTATTTCCTTCTTCACGTCAAGGCCCTCTCCAATGGAATGGTCATTGATTTCTTTGTCACAATGGAACCCTCTCCTTCGGAATGGTCGAGTCTGTTTTCTTCTTTGGATCACGACCCTCTTCTTTGAATTGTTCATTGTATATGATTGATTTGTTTTTTTTCCTCTTTTCCTTTGAAACCTAAACGAAATTAGTATTTTTATCTTTACTCATCTTTTACCTTGATAACCTATGAAAGTTAAAATTTTATATTATCAAGTAAAATCTAAGTAAAGAGGGACAACTGTCAACACCCAATTTCGTCCGGGTAACAATGATAAAAATAATAAACAAAAATTAATTAATTAAAGTTCAATTGAGAAGAATAAATAAAAGAATAATTAATAAAATAAAAGAAAAGGGTAAAAAAATATGTTTTAGTTTGAGAAAAAAATAAATATCTATGTTTATTTTATTTTATTTATTTTTATTATTTTATTTATTTTATTTTTAATTTAATTTATTTATTTATTTCTTTAGGCTCATTATTTTTATTGTTACATTATTTTCCTTTATATTATTATAGCTCCTTTTTTTGTTTTACGTCTCTCATTCTAGTTTAATAAAAAAACAACAAAAAGAAAGAAAAAAAAAGAAAAAGAAAAAAAGGAAAAGAAAGGTAGAGGTAACGTGAGATCTCTCTGTTATCAGACTCATGTCTGCTATGCTATCATGGTTTTGTATTGGCAATGACATGTAACATGGTCATGATGGCTGAAGAAGCAGGAAGCAACATCTGCTCTCAACCTTGTCTCAAATTTCGAGATTGGAAGGTGCAGAGAAGAGTGAACAGAACAAAGGAGATAGTTACAAAATAAAAAGGGGAAGATTCGTGAAAAAGGGGCTCTTTTTTTTTGGATTACTACAGAGGGGAGAAGGCACTAGAAATTTGAGAGGGAGAGGAGTCAAAATTGAAAACGGAAGCAAAGCTGTTAATGCATTAAGTTTTATTTTCACGGTAAGTGTTCTTAACTCCTTCTTAGCTTATGTTACCGTGACTTGATGTTGCTGTTGATGTTCATGGATGTACGAATTGGAGCTTCTGTTAACGTGATTTGATATTGATGTTCATGAATGTATGGATGAGAGATGATTTGAGGTGAGCATAGTTACATCTATTATTTATTTTGTTTATTCCCATCGCACCTGCGTAAAAATAATAAAGAACAGAGTACAATTTTTTTTCTTACTTGTCCATTGTCGAATAATGGCTACCATACAACACCATCCTATTTCTTGTTTTGTCTTCGTTGCTCACCTGCGTAAAATCAAGAAAACAGAGACCCAATCTTCTTCCAAAGAGCCACTAACGGACCTCCATCCCCGAATAACATTCAAAGCCTTAATCCCTTTCTTCCACCCTCATCCTGACCATCACACCCCAACCACAAGAACTAAAACCAAACCCCCTTCCATTCCATGCCATCGGAAACGGTAAAACCAAGAGACGAAAAAGAATCGCCGGCAGCATCACTGGTGACGAGTTGAAGCTTCTAACGGAGGTGGAGGCCCGACAGTTGGCCCTGAAGTTGGTGTCCCGATCACGACGCGGATTGAGAAAGAGGCCTCGACGTCGACGAAACCACTGGTGAAGAGCGGTGTCGACGGTGTTGCTCCGGTGGTGGTGGTCACGACACTGTCTCGCGTGCGGGAGAAGAAACGAAGCGCGAGGATTTAGGGACTTGGGTTCTCGTCGGCGACGCCTCCGGTGGTGGCTGGCATCGACGACTGCGGGTCTCGCCGGCGGTGGCGCGGTGGCATGGTGGTGTGGTGTGGTGGCATGGTGGTGTGGCGGCTGCGAAAGAAAGAGAAACAGAAATAAACCTATTAGGGTTTATGATGTCTTAAAAAAATAATAATAAAAGGTTGGGTTTGGGCTGGCAGGCCCATCTTTATGTCGTGAACTCCCATTCTTAATCCCTACACCCCCCATTTTTGTCTTTGTGCACCCCTTTTCCTTTATCTCGCACCCCTTTTCCTTTATCTTGCACCCCTGTTTTAATTTTACTGTGAGTACCCCTGATGTTTACTAACCTCACACCCCTGCCACACTTGTTTCATGTTTTACTTTGCGCACCACCATAATTGATAACCTTGCACCCCTGTTTATGCTTATCTTATTTTGGGCCTGTGTTTTATGTTCACTTCACGCACCTCACACATTACTCATGCACCCTATTATCATTATTATTATTATTTTTCTATCTTTCTTTTATTCTTTTTGTTATTTTTTTGTTATTTTTTGTTATTTTTATTTTTATCCTTATTTGTTATTTATTTATTTAATATTATTTTTATTTTAAAAAGAGAAAATGAAAATATTTTAAATTATAAAAAATTACAAAAAAATAGAAAAAAATCTAAAAACGAAAAATGTTCTCTTTTGTTTTGTTGTGTTTGCCCGGTCGCCCGCACCGTGTGACACTCATTTTCAAAAATATCAAAAATGGTTTTCTTTCTCTTTTAGTGTCTGTCCGATCGGTCGCGTCATATGACACATATTTTCAAGTAATTAAGAAACACCAAAAAAATACAAAATATAAAAATATAAAAGTATCAATATTTTCAAACAAAAATGTCGTTTTTAAGAACTACGTAATCCTTGATTCTCCACCGTGAGATACGTAGGAGCAAGGCCAGTCTTTGTCAGGTTCACCTATAAAAAATCAAAGCTTCTTCTCAACTGTTTTTCAAATATCTTTTAAAGAACTACGTAACCCTGATTTCTCATCCTTAATGAGAATACGTAGGACCAAGGTCAATCCTTGTCGGGCCCAAAAAATTAAAAAAAAATATTTTTGTTTCTTTTTAGCTTTTTTTGTCTTATTATATTTCTTTTGGGGGGAAAATTAACATTTTGAAAACCACATCAACTTTGCATTTTTAATTAAAGGTACCGCCCTTGGGCGGGCACGTAGGGTGCTAACACCTTCCCTACGCGTAACCGACTCCCGAATCCAAAATTTGGTTTTTCGCAGACTTTCTTTATTTTATGGTTTTCCATAGTTTTCCAAAAATAACTGTGGTGACGACTCCCAATATCATTTTAAACCCGTTTTCTTTTTTGGTTCGCCTTCCCGTCGCGATTCCGGTTGTGACACACATTATTACTAAACACACATTTTAACTGATTGAAATAAGAAAATAGGTAGTTAAAGTTCTAACATATTACTTGGTTATTTTTGACATATTACTTGGTTATTTTCGCAAAGCAAGTTGTGACAAACACAATCAATTTATTTTACCAAAGATTGATCAAGATTATTTTAGAATGACAAATGATTTGATTATACACTCAAATCATATTTAAGTTTGTCATACAATTTCAACTTATTTAATTTCTTGATATAAAGATGAAGAAATTACAAATTGATAAAAAAAAGAATAATGAGGCATACAATTTTTTTATATTGGTTCCCTCATAAGAGTTACAACTAGTTTAGCCAAAACAATCTGAACTTGACTTTCCACTATATCAAGAAATTACAAGATTTCTTTCTAGACAATTTCTTGAAACATAAACAACCATAAACTTCTTGAAACACCTACAAGAAGAGACACACCTAATAGCAAGACACACTCTTGCAAACCTGGAATCACACTAGATACAGGAAACAACACACATGATTAACAAAACCTACATGATTAGCTCTCCCTAGCTAATCAAAGAATCTTCTTCCAAGACCAAGATGTAGACAATCACATATCCAAGCACCATGAACAAGTTCTCATAGATTTAACACCTCCAACTCTCTCTTGAAAAGTGTTTGATGATATGTCCAAAAGATTTTCCAGAGAAAAAAAGACTTTCTTCTCAAAGAGCAAAGGTCTGAATATATAGACTATGCTAACTTACATATTAAGTTGGTTAAAAATAATGACCAATCGGTTGATTGCACTTATCTTAGTGAAATTAGCTGATTATTAGTTATTTTAGCGGATTTAATACGTTAATCACATCTCTATATATAAATGACATTTAACCTGGTAAACACTCTTTTTAATAGATTAAATAACTCATAGATACAAGCTAAACAAACTAAACTAATCAAGGACACGATTACAAAAATCTTCAAATTCTTCAATCTTCTAGAATTCATCAAACCACTATAACCAAGCTTTTATGACAATACTTCAGGTATCACACGAGTATCAACCTCTCTAGGTATCACACAAGTATCTACCTTTCTAGTTATGACACGATGTTTAACCTCTTTGGGTATTACATGAGTATCAACCTTTCTAGTTATCACATGAGTATCAAGCTCTATAAAGCTCTATAGGTATACCTTCTTAATCTCCCCTAGAGATTAGGAATTCTCTACTTGAATAATGATGAGAACAATACTCTCAATACGAGAGTACAATCTAAACACAAGGAAAATTTCAAAGTTGTCAAGGATGTTGCAATGTTTAACTTGCTCAACCTGCATAATTTGATAGGCTTAAAAATATTCTTTTGTCTAGTGATTTTCTTATCACTTGATATATGGTTCCTGCAAAAAACTTCAAAATATGTTATGTACACAGTATTTGCAAACTATTCTTGATAGTTTATGTTATCATCAAAAGCATTTAAAGTCATTAGACTCAGGGTGTTATATCATTTGATTTAAACCATGTATTTCTTTGTATATTTCTCTCTCTCTCTCTCTTGTTGTTACTTCATTTCTTGAAAGAAATATGAATATATAGTAGCTCTTTTAAATTTGATTGTTGAGTGGTTGCTAATCTTTTATTCTTAATTAATTTTCCATTGCTTGATCAAATCTTAAAGGGTTTTCTACATACTTGCAGTCCTTCATAAATGATATGATTTCATTTAAATTTAGCTTCAACACTTTCTTCTTTGAGATTGAGATGAATGTTTAATTGTAAGATGCTTATCCATAGGAGTCTTCAATGTTCAAATTTCTCACTGAAAAAGGAAACTATGCAGCTATATAAGTTAGCATTTAAATTAAATATGTTTCGTGTTGCATCAGTGATCATTGCATATTTCTATATTGAGTGAAAATTTTGACTATTTATCATTTAAAACATTTTTAATATAGATATATAATTTTTTGAATTAATCTTTGATCTTGATGTCTCTAATTTTAGAAAATAATTTCATCATTGTAGTTTTAATTAGATTTCATTTAGTCATATTTTAATAATAATGATAAATTTAAACTAATTAGTCAATGTGTTAATGCTAAAGACAGCTATAAACGAATTTTAGAGACTATCAAATGGTTTTACTAGAACAAATTGTCGGATCATTATAAATAAAGTCGCCTGATATTGAAGCGTCTAAGAGAAGGTCTCAAGAGTGGGGATCAATGTGGGAGCAAGGAAGAACATTAATGGAGCAATTTTGGTGGGATTTACAGGTTAGGGGTAGCTGAGTTTGTTTTTTGTTTTTGTTTGAAGCTTTCTTTCTTTTCTGTTATCGTTGTTATTTGATGCTTAAAAGTGGCTTGCTTGTGGTTGTGTTGGGTTTGGATGAGTTGTGAGCGCATATGTACTGATGTCTGCGTGATTGAATTGGTGATTGGTGTTGCTTGGTTACGGTTTGTTTCCATAAACTAATGTTGGGGTTTTAACTTTTCTTTTGCTTTCTTTATACTTTGGTTTTTTTTATCTATTGTGTGTGTGTACATATCACGCAAATGGAACGCATGGTTCCATTGACATGATCCTTTCCATTTAACAGGAAGTGAAAATCCCTTTCATGTGAGATGAGATGTCCGATATCCTATCTTCTTTGCTGCTATGCGTCTGGCTTTGAGGGATTCCTGGTGTTGTATGAGTTATGGGAATCAACCCACTTCCTAGCCCAATTGGATGTTTCTTTTGGGGTGATTCTCCCAAGTGTTACGTGAGTTGTGGGGACATTCAAAGCTGGTGTAGGGGCGCTGGTTTTGGATGTTTAAGTGGCCACGTAAGGGTATCCTTTGTTAGAGGAAGAGGTGATATTTAAAAGAGAGAACTCAAATTTCCTTGATTGAAAATGCCAAGTACAACGAGGTATTTATAGGAGCTAATGGAGAGATCTAGACTCATTTCTAGGAGCTTCTCTAATTAATGCTCCACTATGGAATTTTCTACATCCTTCATTAATTAGGACATTCTAGAATTTCTAGACCTTATTTTAGGGAAACTAAGAGACTTCTAGATAATTCTTTATTTCAAATTACAATTAACATCCTTGGAGTCGGGTTAGTTCTTGGTGTTGCGGGAGGAGTCACGTTGGGACTGGTTACCTGGTTTTGTTTCGTTCCTTATATACCACACCACACCTTTTGATGCTGCATAAATAATCATGGGGTGTGTTCTAATTTTCCTTTCCTTGTTCATGTCGTATTTTGGTACATTATCTTTGCAAACCTTTTTATTTAATGTTGAATCTTGCCCTAGAGGAGTTGTATTACATGATAAAAGTGTGAACTATAGCTTTTTCGTGGGACCCCTAGGAAAATAAAATTAAGTAATAATACTAATAAAAATAATTATAAAATAAAATTATTAATAATAATAAGAATAAGAATAATAATAATCAAAATAATAATAATAATATAAATAATAATAATTATAATAATAATAAAACGAAACTATAAAAAATAAAAATAATAATAATGAAAATAAAAATAAGATTAAATGAAAAATAATAATAATATAGTAATACTAATAAGATAAAATAATAATAATAAAATAAATCAATAATAATGATTATAAAATCATCATTAAAATAAAACAATGATAATAATAAAAATAATAGTAAAATAATAATAACAATAGTAAATAATAATCATAATTATTTTCTATATAACAATTATTATTATTTTATAATTGTTGTATGTGGTTTTACAGAGAGTATATGTGTGCTTGTGGTTTCCATTGTATTGAGTTGTCTTTGTGAACTCATCACTGCTATGATTATTATGATTCTTCTTTTTACCTTGACGTGATGTTTAAATTTTTTCTTCTATATACAAAACAATTATGATTATTATTTACTATTATTATTATTATTATTATTATTATTATTTTACTATTATTTTTATTATTATCATTGTTTTATTTTAATGATGATTTTATTATCATTATTATTGTTTTATTATTATTGTTTTATTTTATTATTATTGTTTTATTTTATTATTATTATTTTATCTTATTAGTATTACTATTTTATTATTATTTTTCATTTCATTTTATTATTATTATTTTCATTAGAGATGTGTGGTGTTCTGATTACGAAAAACGCTATTTTTTGTATTTTTGCGGAACAGGAATCGCCTAGCGCTAACTTTGTACCGCCAGGCACAAGGTTCCTGATTGCTAGGCGCTAGGCACCACCATTTTTTCTGATTTGTGCAATTTTCGTAAAACTGCAATTCCCGGTTCGTTAACCGTTCGATTTAGGTGAAATTTTGACAAGTGGTCCATAACATGTAGCTCTTCACTTTGAACGGTGGAGATTTTATTTGGAGGTCATTAGCGAGAGATATATGTTATGCACGATTGCTGGTTTCACAATTTATCTTGTAAGCGAATTGATCATATTTGCGTATAAAAGAGTTTATGGAACATTAAGGGGTACTACAGGGAGCTATCATGGGTAATGTAAATATTAAAGTGCTGCTAGGACCATAAACGAATATATATATATATATATATATATGTATATATATATATATATATATATATATATATATATATATATATATATATATATATATATATATATATATATATATATATATATATATATATATATGTGCTGGATTGAGGCGGGGAACACATGGATGTTACCTAACTGTTTTAGAGCCCTTGGAAGGGAATAGCTTTGTGGCAAATGGCTGAAATAACATGGTTGGAGTTGGGGATACCCTTACATGTATATGAAAGTAGTACATGGGTACAAGGAATTGTTATGGGAATAGAGGTGGAAATTTGGTTGTAGCACTTACACGAACTTGGGAAAAATCAAACTACAAGGGAATAACCAGTGCAACTCGTTGTACTGATGTTTTGCCTGGCGGAAGGTTTGGAGCTGTCAGGCGGTAGTTTCAAAACTAGTGGCTACTGGAACGTGTGACGCCTGACGGTGAGGATTGTTCTGCCAGGCGATAACTGCAGGCATGGGCATCAGAGGCGCGTTTGCGCCTGGCGGTACGTGTCCCCTGCCAGGCGGTCTGGAGGCGAACAACGCATGGCACCTCGTGAGCAACACCAGGCGGTTTTGCGACAACAGATTGTGGCTATGCTTGTTATGATGTGTGTGATCTACAAGGCTTCTAGGATATCTTAAAGGTCGGCTTGCTAGTGTTCCTTGAGTTGTGGCTCGGAACGTATCCCTTGAGTTGAGCTCGGGATAAGGGTTAAGCACGTGGCATTCCTCGAGTTGAGCTTGGAATGGCATCCCTCGAGTTGAGCTCGAGATGGCGGATGAACACGAGGAACCCTTGAGTTGAGCTCAGGTTGGCGAGTGTTACCGGTGTGAGTGTGCTGGTTGTGGCCTGTACGGATGGGTCCAAATAGATTGCCCTCCTCAGTAATTAGCTGACGAGTTTGGTAGTCTTGGGACGTTACAGACTATGTTCGTATATGGGAACTCCACCTGGCATTACGGTGTATGATCCGTAGCATGGTTTCCTGCACGTGCTCTATCGGTTGTGGCCGATAGGTATGGTAGCAAGACACCTTGAGGTATTCACTAGAAGACGTAGAACACAATTAAAATGGTGGTGGCCATGTGATATCAAAGGATGGAATTCCTTTGGTGTGATTGTGTGATTTGTATAATTGTGCCATATATATATATATATATATATATATATATGTGTATTTTGTTAGTTCACCCTATCTGCTTGTGTTTGGCAATGATCGTGTACATGGTACACGGGAGCAGATGATGTTGTAGGTGGATCTAGTGAGGCTTAGAGCCGGAGCGGGGCTAGACTTGGGAAGAGTTTTTATCAGTTTTTTTATTAAGTTTTGGAATAGTTGTAATAATTTACATTATTAGACTTGGTTTTTATTATGGATTTTATATTGAGTTATGATAGAGATTTTGAGAACATTTATTACTAAATAAAAGTTGAAATTTCCCGTGTTTTTGGGAAATGGATTTATAATTAATGAGATTTTATTTTCTTATTTTATTTTCTTATATAAAACCGTAATATCCGATCGGGATGTTACAAGTTTGGTAGTCTTAGGAATAATACGAATTGCGGTTTGTGTTGGGGAAGTCCACTTGGTGTTGCAAATTGTAGTCCATAACAAGATCATTTTCGCATGTGGACTGTAGATGGTGGCCTGTAGTCATAGGGGTGATTGGACACTCGTGGCAGCAAGTATCGACCAATGTATTCATCAAAGGGTGTAGGATCAAGGGGCGTCCAAGGGAAGATGTGAATGTTTGGGTCTGAGTTTTAGGTGTATCAGAAGTGTTAGGGGTTTTAAATTGTTATTGTAATGTACATTATAATGCATTTTTATTCTTTTAAGCTCACCCTATCTGTGTGCGTTTGGCGATGATCATGTAACTCGTTACATGGGAGCAGATGATGTTGCAGGAGGTGCTGGTGAGACTTAGCGACAAAGCATGACAGCTTGGGGATTTTTAATTCTACAATTATTTTTACTATTTTTGTACTCTGGATTTATTTTGGATTTGGAGATGTAAAGTTTGAGTTCAATTTATGTTTTCAACATTTTGGCGCTTACAATAAATCAAATAATTTTCCTTTTAATATTTTTTTTACATGAGAATTGTTGACTTTCAATTTCAAGTGTTCAATCGAATAAATCATACTTTTACTAGGTAATATGAAAAACTTATCTTCTTTATTCTCTTTTATCCTTAACTTTTGTTTGATTTAAAGAATTTTCTTTTGCTAAAATTTATATGATCTCTCATCGGTTTAACTAATTTGATATTTAAAAAGGTTTTTTAAGTCACCAAGGTACTTATCACGTCTTATCATACCCTTAATTATATATTTGTTTTTCTTTGTTTGATTTTTCTTTAATTGTGTATTAAATTATTTCTATGACGTATTTGATCTTTTTTTACTTTTTTTTAATATATTTTTGTTTGTTATTTATTTTTATAATATAGAATATTGTTTTGATAATTTTTTTTAATTATTTTCCAACTCATTTTCATAAGTCTAATTTTATCATTACATTCATATAAAAACATTTCATTTATTATAATATAATAATTTATTACCATTAACGTATATAAAATTTAAAAAATAAAAAATATATGTTACTTTTAAATTATTATTAGTTTAATATTTATTCTTTGTACGAATTTTCAAATTTGTTTTGATCAATAATAGAAAATATATTGAATGAAACACTTGGGATACACACATAAAACAATGACACTAAATAAAAAGATACAACAGATTTACAATGGGTAAAAGTTATATGAAAGATACAAAACCTACCACATGTTCAAGTGGTATATTATAATTTTTAGTATCGTATAAGAAAAGAGATTTTGTTAGAATTTAAATAAACCACATGTTCAAGTGGTATATTATAATTTTTAGTATCGTATAAGAAAAGAGATTTTGTTAGAATTTAAATAAAGGAAGTAAAGAGATATTTGAAATATTTTTAAACTTAACTATTTATTTTTTTATAATTTAAAAGTATTTTATAATTTTATCAAATTTGTTTCAATAACGTATTTTGCACTAAGTTTCTTGTTATTCTTTTAACATGGATATATCATTCAACTTGATTTAGTGCATCTTCACCACAACATGATTTATCCCATAAAAAAATAATAGAAAACCAACATCGGCTATCAAAATTTTGATAAAGGCATTGCAATAAAAAACTTAGAAGAGAATGAGGAGATAGAACACATTTAATTGATGTGTTGAAAATCACACAAATAAAAGCACATTTACAAATAAGAATAGAAATAAAAGAACAAAATAAATTTAACTTCTCAAAACCTACATCCATAGATACATAATAAAAGTATTATTATTCAACATGTAAATTTTTTTTTTACAAAAACTGCAATCCTTTGTAAAAAATTTCAAACAAAAATTCAAAATTTTCATACAATGCAATTTTTCTGGACAAAATTGTAAACTTTCTAAACACAACTAACAAAGTTCACATATACCTATAAATGACAAATAAACCCGTCTTGTAGGTATTGCCTGAACATGTTCCTGTTTTGATAAAAAATCCCCTACATTGACTTGGTAGTATGGAGAATTCCCAACTTCCAACTTTTTCAATTATGGAGATGAGAATGTACATATCCACTCCCTCCCCGTCCCCATATTACCATAATACCTATCCCGCCTTATCTCGTCCCTATTTAAATTATTAAAATACTCATAATATATTAAGTAACCTTATATATATATATATATATATATATATATATATATATATACATACACACACACACTCCACACTTTCTATTTTTTATTTCGTATAATTGTTTGGCTTGTCAAAATATCTTTTGCATCTCCACGATATTTTTCGTCTTACCACAACTTTTATGTAATTATGTTCAAATTATGTATGTCAATTAAATATTTTTTTGTGTCTTGCATTTGAACATTTCTACTCTCTTTTAATATTTTTATTTATTTTATATTTTCTTTTCGCATTAGAATGTTTAACACTGTCAATTTGAGTGTTCAACAACACAAATCTTTCCCATACTAGATTATATAAAAAAATTATCTTCTTTATTTTAGTATTATTAATTTTTGTTTCATCTGAAGAACTCTTTTGTTTCGCCAAAACCATTTTCGTATCTCTCAACCATAAATTAGGTTGATATTTGAAAAGATTTCTTATATCTCTAAGGTATTTTTCATCTTATCATACCCTTAATTATATATTTGTTTTTCTTTGTGTGATTTCATTCAATGGTTTCTCAAATTGTTTCTAAGACACACATATAATCATTTTTTTAATATTTTTATTTGTTGTTTATTTTTATCATGTAAAATACTATTTTGATATTTTTTATATAATTATTTTTATTTTCTAACTCATTATTATACATGTAATTTTATCATGATAATTGTATAAATAAATTTTATTTACAATAATATAATAGTTTAATGCAATTGTCATGAATCTTTTTTTATCACCATCCAACATACATTGATGTTCAAAAGATGAAAGATCTAAAAGATCTATGTTAAAAATCCTATTATTATTAGTTTAATTTATGTTGCTAGTGTGATTTTGATAAAGTAATGTATTATAACTTTTATTGGTGTATAAAAAAATAGAATTCATTAGAATTTAAAAAACTGAAGTAAATTTAAAATATTTTTTAATCTGAATATTTGTTTTCCTTTTATTTGGTATTCTAATTTGAAATGTATATAATTACAATATATTTCTAAATATTTGATATTGAAGAAACAAACTTCCTTTTAATATTAAATATTTAATAATATTATATTTATTTTATCATAATTTTGTACAATTTTATAAAAATTAATTAATTAATATTGAATAATAAAAAAACATATATGAATACAAGTATATACTTGTTACTCGGTTGGAAAGAGGATGAGACAAAATTAATATATGTTAGGTTTGAGTATGAAGAAAAGGATAATTATTTTCTCACAGAATGAGTATAAGATAGAAAAATCCGACTCTATATTGTTCCATCCCATTGTATATATATATATATATATATATATATATATATATATATATATATATATATATATATATATATATATATATCCAAGTGATTGAGTTGCGGTGATAACTGTGAAAGCAATTGATTTTAAAATTTATGGAAGAACTTAAAAGAGGACGTAATTTTAAGAAGGAAAATGATATTTTAACCTACTTTTTTTTTACCTACTTTTAACCTATTGCTTCAATCACCATTAGATAATCTTTTTTTATTCTTTTTAGTGATGTGATGTGATGATCTAATAGTGATTGAAGTGGTGGAATAAAAATAGGTAAAAAAAAATAGGTTAAAATATCATTATCCTTTCAAGAAAGTGGAAGAATGGTGGTTGCAGAGGCTGTGAGAACCTTACCATGTAGTGTAATATCGTACTTTTCTAGATCTAGAGTTATTTGTGGTGAGTTTTCCCACATTTCCCACTGCTTCCACCTCTTGTCAGCCGTATATATACTCTATGGTCTAAAGCTGCCTGTTTGTGAAACAACAATAATTCAGTTTGTCAGTTTAGTAGACTTGTTTTAAACTTGTTCTCATTTTCACCTATAATATTGTGTTTACCAAGTTTAGTACAAGCAGTTTCATCAAAACATATTAATTACCCAAATATTTATGTGCCCTTAAAAGAACTAAGAAGACTCACATAAGTATAGACAATGAATTGTTTTAAGCATTTAAGCACTCTAATGTCGGTTCAGGAGTGGGGATGCTTGCATTTGGATCTCCATTTCTGCTTTTGCACCAAAAATGGAGACTAGCCAACTTTCCCGCTCCAAAGTTAGGCACATAAATGCAGCGTTCTGGAAAATTCTAAAAGTATAAGTTTCAGAGTAAGATGGTTGTCCTATGATATGTAAGTCTCGACACCTTCTGAAAAACAGAAAAAAATGAAAACCTTTTAGTGTAGCATGATAATAACTCGGTTATTTACCATTGTTACTAATTGGTACTATTCATTTATTATACCACAATCAATTCAAAAAAATGAAGACAATACGAATAAGAAGATAATAGAAATTAGTCTTGATGTTAATAAAAATATACTCCAACAAAAATATATGTCTATTAGATTAGTGTTAATGTTATTTAGAAAGTGATAATTTGGTAGACTAAAATGAACATGAGATATATGTCTTTTTAAGAGCGGACTTGAACTGCAGAGGTACACATGACAATTTTGTCCATTTGTAGAAATATACTAGTATTTTGATATAATAAGTTTTTCCTATTACCATTTGATTTTACCCCTCCTACTATTCATTTTCTATTTCTTTTAGAAATACAAAAGTTAATATTTGTTTGGACAATTTTATCCCAAAAAAAAGTGTTAGATGCTGTCAAATAACCTTTCCTGTGTTTGACCTCCTCATTTCCCTATTATGTTATTTGCATATTCTATTACTGTTCTTTTACTTTTTTGCTTCTTGCTCCATACTATTCCTATTCTTCCTTATCTACGTCTCGGTTTCAATTGTCTTCCTCCTGCCAATATAAGGGGTTTGGGGTAACAAACGGCTAGTTAGTATTACTACTCTCGTAACATGTGTCAATGAAAAGAAAGAGAAAACAATGCCATGGGAGTAGAAAGGAGGTTGGAACGAAGTAGTGCAACAGTTAGAATCACTTCTTACAAAATAGGTAATTATTATAGCTTCTACCTTCCAATATTCCATTCAATCTCGAAAAAAAAAGTAGAATCACTCAAATAAATAAACGATAATAGTTTGTTGTGATAGAGTATTTTAACGAAACAATTCATTTTTTGGAAGAATTTAAATTTCTTTGTAATGAAATGTTTTATTTGGATAGAGAAATTAAAAAATATTTAAAATGCACGTACTTTTTTTGAAGCATTTCAATTAGCTAATTTAGTAGAAAGTCAAATACCTTCAAAATAAGTGGAATTTGAAATTTTCCTCACTCAACTTCTCTCTCTCTCTCTCTCTCAAAAAAAAAAAAAAAAACCCACAAAGCCAAAAACCCCACAAAAGTCCTATGGACCAAGGTCAGCCCATAGGCTTTCTTTTTAAATATGAAAAACATATTATTTTTTGAAATATATTACTAAACATTCTGACGACAACCCGGGTCGTCTCGGTCGTCGGCCCGGCCTAACTCTACCATCATTCGGGGTTGGGTCGTCTTGGCTACGAACTTGGGACTAGGTTTTCGAATTGACCTACTTAGATGGTCGAGTCGGACCGACATGACAATCCGAACGGGAAAACCCGGACAGACGACCCAAACAAACCCAGCAAGCCCGAAAACCCTGATGAGTTAGGCTGGCCAGATGATCCAAACGGATTAGGTCGACCTAAAGTCACAAATGGGTAGGGCGGAACCGACGAACCAAACGGGCCTAACGAGCCATACAAGCTAAGCGGGCCAAACGAGCCAAATGGCCCGGGCAGGCCCGACGAGGCGAATGGGTCGGGCGAGCCTTATGACCAAAACAGACCAGGTGGAACCAACGATTCAAACGGCTAAAGCATGCCTGATGACCTAGATGTGTTGGGCAGACCTGACGACCCCGACAAACCGAGTTGGCCTGACAAAACCAACATATCAAGTGGGTTGATGACCCAAATGGGCTTGATGACCCAGACGAGCCAAGCAGGCTCGACAACCCAGACAGATCGGGTTGGCCCGATGACCTAAATAGGCCAAGTGGGCTTGGCGACCTACATAAGTCGGGTGGGTCTGACAACCCAAACGGGCATGACCGGCCCAACGACCCATACGACCCTGATCGACCCTATGACCTAGACGCTCTCGACGGACCCAACTACTAAGACGAGCCTGACCGGCCCAACGACCTAGACAATTCTGAATGACCTGACGACCTAGACGGACTTGACGACCTACTCGACGACATAGCTAGGTCGGGCCAGCCCAATGACACATATTGGAAGGGTGGGCTCGATGACACAAGCTTGCCTAACAAACCAAATGGACTGGGCAGGCCTGATGACCTAGTGGGGCCAAGTCAGGCCAACAAGACGAGCCAAGTCAAGTCGAGTCTACAAACTTGACAGGCACTACCGGCCCATACGGGTTTTCGGGTTGTCCCGGCCCTTCTAGGTCGTCGAGATCGTTTTTAAACTTATCATGAACTCAAAACATAATTAAGCCTAAAATAAATATTGTTAAAATGAAATTTTATCTCACAAAAAGTTTAATTGTTTTATCCAAACAAGAAATTGAAATCTAAGGTATTTTAATATTTTTATCCAAACAAGTTATGTAGAAAATGAAGGAAATTTAATTGCAAACAATTCAAATACAATGCATTTCAATTTCTCAATATTGTTGAAATGCTTCATCCAAACACAAGGTAAAGGAATATTTGAAACAAACCATTTGAATGTAGGGGTTATTACAAGGTAGGATTCAAAGATAATGGGAAAATTGAAACATTCCTAATTGTCGACTTCATGGTCTTCAAGCAACTTTTGTGTCATGGTTAAGGCTTAAATCAAAGCTGGAAAAAAAAGGATAAAGGAAAAAAATAATAAAACCATTTTTATATTAGAACATAAAAGACATTAATAGACATTGAAAATCATAAATTTAATAAATTGATTATATTGTACCATATAGGGTCGATTAGTCCCCAACCAATGACTAGACCTGAGGCTGGGAACTTGTCCACCCTCAAAGGAAGATCAATCATAATCCTTTAATAAAATAACCTCATAAGAAACTGAAAACCTTGATACACCTCTAGGGACCAAACACTTAACAACCTTGATAAGACAAAAACTGAAATTAAGCGACTATACAAAGTAAGTGACCAATAACTGGACACTTATTGGCAGGTATGCAACCCCTCCTCATAGATGTAACTTAGAAGAATTTGCTAAAGATTGAGCAAACTTTCCAATAAATTGGGCCTCCAGTATCAGACGCACGAAGCCGATAACTAGGTTTAAGCCCAAAACCAAGTCAAAATACACGTAAGACTATAAAATGATAAGTAATGATCCCTAGAAAATTAGTATAAATATACATAGACCTAAATAATTAGACTCACTTTTGTCATTAATTACTAATCCTAGAGATTTGACTATTGAAAAAAAAAGGAAAGAAATCTATTTAGGAGTCTTGAGAGCTACAGGAGGTGCTATCTCGGCCATGTAAAAATAATTATGAACTTTGATTTCGATGCGGAACTGGGAGAGTTCGTGTACCTATTAGTAGTAGGGTCAGGCAAAAGAATGGAAAGAACTTGGCAATGAATGCCGCAGGGATCGAAGCTGGTACACCTTACATATAAGGTGAGGATGGTGACAAACATCGTCTAACAAAATCATCATTTTGTTATTTGACATTAAAGAGAATAAAATATCTATTATCTTAATATTGAATTTCAATAACATTATATTTCTTTTGCTTTATTTTGTTTCATTCTTTTAAAAAAAATTAACAATTAAATGAGAATATATATATTATTCATAAAAAATAAAGATAGGAAATAAAAGACAAATTTTTATACTCATCAAATATTCAAGAAAAAGAATACTTTAAAGATAACAATAAGTATATTTAAATCCACATACCCAGTTCTGTAGCCGAGAAAAAAAATCTGAATTTCTAAAAGTAGTTCTCAACTTTAATTTCCTACCAGACAAAGAATGTGTGCGATGCTTCTGCCGTTCCTCTGCTTATCTAAACAAGAGGCGCCAACATTGGGCAGTGAATATTGATGGCATTTGCCACCATGCTTTTCCTCGGGAAACATCACATGTACTTTCAAAATTCCTCACTAATTTATCCAGGGAGAATATGAGATCGCCATTCGCAATGCCAAACTCTTAACATATTTTTACTAAACAATCAGAGACCGAAACTTCACTTTAATCAGTTAAATGACAAACATATTGTGAATCATGATTTATTTAATCAAAAGTAAATCTTAGGTTTTTCTTTCCTTTTCAAGAAAAAAAAAATACTTGCATAAACATTTACTCAACCGAACTAACATGTGTTTAGAAACCATTTGCTATAGCAGGATTTATAGTACATTTTGCAATGAATCTCTACTCGTGGCACTAACACAAAAAAAACTTTTAACGTTCTATATTTTCGACCTTTGACGTTTGTCCAAACACCGACATCGTAGCAGATGATGTCAAAATAACGTCGAAAAAATAGTAGACGTCACTTGACGTCGGTCCATTAAGAGTCCGATGTTATCCAACGTCGGGGCCAGTAACAGCAGACGTCAATTTTTGCGTTGAAATGAGCAAAAAACCTGAGCAATTTAACGTTTGTCAGAGCCCGTCAGACGTTAAATAACGTCGACCCTAGTACGGTCAGACGTTAAATAACGTCTGTCAGAGCACACCAAACGTTAAACTGCTCTATTTTTTTAAAAAAAATTTGACTGTTTTTACAACATCCATACACCTGAAAATCAGAAAATTCCCAGAACAATTTCATAATACTTTCAGCACAATTCTGGAGTTACAGTTATATATAATAGAACTTAAGTTTCAACATATATTCTAAACTAATATAAATAACAACAAACTAAAAGTTTCAACATGAAATTCTTGTACAATAAAGTTTTTGAAAGGAGTTCTAATTCATGTGGTATCAACTCCATCTCTCCAATAGATATGCTGCCCATTCCTGTCTTAGTGTGTGGATAATGTCATCTGACAGAGGTGATGGATTCTTGAATTGCTGAAAAAGTAATACAATTTCATTATGTATGAATATCATTATTTAAAGTTTGATATGATTTATAATATGTGAAAGATATATATAATTACCTCTATCCATTCATCTTTAATTGCAGCTCGAATGATTGTTCTTATCCAAGGCATGACATAATATCCACATTCCCATGAATCTTCTTGCTTGTTACACTGAACATTACAAATAAAATAAACACATCAAAGTCATAAGTTGACATACAAAAATTAATAACTTTAAAATGAATGAGTTCTAACCTTTTGATATATGACTTTAAGTTGTTGGCCTCTAGGCTTACCCACAATTCTAATGAAATTTTGGAAACATAAAACATATGTAAGTTTTTATAACTAAGTAGATACATAGGTTAGGATTGAAAAAAAAAATACTTACTCTTGTAACATGTTTTTAAAAGCTGGTGGAATCTTCCTATGGCATGAACAAAACCATACAACTAGGCATTGTCTTGGAATGATGAGACATAGTTGCCAATGATACCTACCATCAATCACAAGTACCTAGCCAAAATAATTAATAATACTTCACAAAATATTATTAGCAAAAACATTTACGCATCAATGTATGGTGCAAAATAGATCTCTCTATTTGACTCAACCATCCATGTTTGCAAATAAAGTTTGATGTGGTCAGGTGAGTTTCTCGAAGGTTGAATTGTTTGAGGTTCAATGAATCCATAGACGGAAGATCGACCTTGGTCCACAATGACTTTGTCCATGTACCTACAAGAAGATAGTTAGGTATAATATTAAAAGGTACCACATGTTGGACACGCCTTTAGTGAAGCAAACTCGTCTCTGTATAAAACACAATCATTTGGGCATGCATGTATCTTTTGATATTCCAAACCCATTGGACATAAAACTTTCTTCGCCTCGTAATTACGGATAGGTAACGTATTATTTTCTGGAAGCATCTCCTTTAACAACTCCAACAGTTCTATGAAACTTGTATCCGTCCATCCATGCCTTGCTTTTAAACTGAATAATTTCAAAGTTGCTGACAGTCGTGTAAAGTTAGTGCATCCTGGGTACAATTCTTCCTCTGAATCGGATTTAAGAGAATCATATAAATGAACTTTTCCAAAATTCTCCTCCCCAACATCACGTACCATATCTTCTAAATGATCATTCATCCAGTCGTCTACATAATTTGTTCCTCGTGACGTTGTAGGCTTGTCTAATACTTCTCCATGCCAAGTCCAAAGTGTAGAGCTTCTTATTATACCAAAGATAAATAGATGATCACGCATTGTTCCCAAGTCATGACGTATTTGATTAAGACAATGAACACAAGGACAAAAATATGTCCCGTTACTTGAGATTGCATGTTCTTGAACATATTGCAAAAACTCAGAAACCTCATTTTCATACTTTTCACTGATGCGACGCTCATTCATCCAGTTTCGATCCATACTATGTTCGTAAAAAACTCAATCAATCTCAAACTTTTAACTCTCACAAGGTGAGGCCCTACCCATTCGAAAAAAATTATTTTCATAATTTGCTAACACATATACAAAGAAGTCAAATATCATAAACTTCACAAAATTTCGACAGCAATTCGCATTAGTCTCTGAAGTACACGAAATGAAAGTGATCGGTCATGATCACAATCAAGTATGCATCCAGAGAACAACACAAATTAGCCTCAATCGAAATTTTATGAAATTTATGCGTAAACCTCAATGTACACATTGTAGCAAATTATGAAAAATAATTTTTTCAAACTGTCCAATCGGACAATTCAAGATTTAATACAAACGATTAAAAATTTAATCATTTGTACTAAATCTCAAATGGGAACTAAGTTTCGCTCACTGTATACTATAAGTATAATAAATCTACATATATAAAATAACACTACAACAATAATATTAAAAAATAAAATGCAATGAGAATTATTTAAACATGCATATATCTAATAATAAATATAATTTTATTTCGTAATTTTACAAATATTATTATAAAATTTTAAATAAAAAAAATAGGCCAAAAAAATTAACAAAAAAAATAGTCTAAGACTAAAACTATAATGACATTTATAAAAAAATACAAGTAATTCTATACATACAATGAACAAATATATACATACAATGAAAAACTAACCTCTTCTAATTGAAAGACGAACTTTGAGAGGGAGTCTAGGGTCTTCGCACACTGCTGACCAAATGGGAACGAAGAGCAAGTGGGATGAATCTCAAAACGCTGCAAATGGGGATGAAAACGAAAAATAATCTGTTCAAAACGCGTAAAATCAACCCATAATCAAACCCCAACAAGTTTGATGGCGAAAACCTTTCGAAACTCACTTGGAGGGGGTCGAAAATGGTGCCGCTGGCGGGAACTCTTGCGAAAACGATGAACAGCGCGAGGGTTTCTGCGTTTCGCACAGAGATAAACCAAAACTTAACATCGGGGGTGTGGTATCCGACATTAAGTGACGTCGGGGGTGGGAGGGGCCAACGTCCAGGGATGTCCTGCCATGCTAGTCTGACGTCAAGGGACGTCTGTCGTGCAGGGGGCCGACGTCCTTTTTTGAGTGACGTCAGAGTATTTTTTAACAGACGTTAAGTGACGTCTGCCCGCTCCACGTCAGACGTTAAAAAGGTCTCGTTATTTACAAAAATGCCACCGGTCATTTTTAACATTGGGCTTTTTTTAGGCAGACGTTATTGGGGTGACATTAAAGGGCTTTTTTCTATTAGTGTGGCCAAGAACAAACAAACATTGATCTAAAGTGTCACTATAGGTGAGATAACCTCACTCATCCACGTCAGCAGCATTATCTAGATATGGTAATGGATGACTAATAAAAAATTAAGATGACCAATTAGTAGGTAAAGAAACCCTAAAATGGAACATGTCTACAAATTCTAGGTACGTAAGAGACGAAAGCCTATCCAGATATTATAAATACACATTATTTATGAAGTAAGAAATCTATCTAATTATTACGGTATTTAATATATGTGATATATTGTTAACTTGAATATCAGAGAATGACTTTCAAGACTCCCCGATCAAAGATCCCAACATCAAGTTGGGAAGGTACAACCATATCTTGATCCCATACACGCACGAAGACATCTTGGCTTGAAAAAAGAGAGCACAAAAGATAGTGAGTGCAACCATATCTTGGTCCTGCAAGAAAATTTGGCTCTTGCCTTGGGATCGAGGTATACGTCACTTTATGGTGTCCACTAGAAACATGGTGAACAACAAAAGAATGTTTTGAGACAAAGGTACCTGGCAACACTCTAACAAAATGTCGTTACTGATGGAGTTGTAGAAGGAACTAGTGGACTTGAAAAAGCGCAATGCTGAGGAGATGAATGTGTTAAAAGCAGAAAATGCCCAGATGAAAAGAAGACTGGAGGAAACCGAGATAGAAAGGAGCCAACTAGAGCATACTAAAATGCATCCTACCACATCACCCCCTCGAGCGCCCACCAAAACCATGGAGGAATGTTCTTAGGGCACAAACCAGCGTTTAATAGACATTGACAACACCTTTTTGCTACTCTCCGAAATTATGAGGCATCCTTTCATCGATAATATAATGGAAAAGCCTCTCTCACATAATTGGAAGCCTTTAACGGTCGACAGGTACGACGACAGTACAAACCCCGATCAGTACATTGAAGTTTATGTTACTCTGGTCAACTTGTATACCACAAATGACATCGTCTTGGGTAGAGTACTCCCTACCTCTCTAAAAATTTTCATGCTTAGTTTGGTTACTAGACTTCCCACTTCTCTATTGACTACTTCAATATGCTCGTAACTAGCTTCAGCACCCTATTTCCAGCAAGCAAACTGAATCACCTCACTTTAAATGCCCTAATCAACATATAACACGAGAAGAGAGAATCCCTCCGAGTGTTCATGGACGTTTCAGAAAGATAACACTCTGTAACACCTCTTTAGAGAGATGCTACGTGTAAACAAAATTTTCTCTAAAACATAAAACACATCCTTTGATACCATCCTATTAAATAGGAACTTCACATCATTCATTCTCAAAATGACACCTGTCAAGATAGTTATGTGAAACAACTTTACTCATTAAAATGAAATATGTTTCATCCAACCAACTGAATTAAATCGTCAAAATAAAGCTTAATATCCAATCTTTCAGGTGCAAAGCAAAGCCACTACACTATTACATTTTACTTTTAAAAAACCTTTTACAAGATCAAAACAAAACTTCCCAAAGCTTTCCCCACGACCTCCTCACAATAAAGCTTCTCCAGCTGCATCAACATATATGCTTGTATAACACAAGTTATACGATCATCGCAGGTGGAAACCACAACCACAAACATGCAAGGGTGAACAAACCATTTACCTTATCACATAACATCCATATCAACATACAACTCACCTAACATTATCATAATATCCATAAACTCATCCATAATATCCACAAATACATGTTCTCAACCCCACAACATGAATCCATCAACATATTACCACCAAGTAATATCAAACGGTATGGTATTGTCTTATAGCCAGCCACTATACCTTTCCTACGCACCAACGCTTGGAAAAGTCCATTCCCCTGCTTTCTATAGACTTACTAGCAACAACTTCACCCACTCGACAAAGCCTTGGGTAGGAGCACTCTTGCTAAGCTCGTGCTATAAACTGACGGAGTAACGAAACCCTTTTACCCTGACTCGACAAAGCCCTCTAGGTAAGAGAACCATCATGGCCTTACAGCTATCCGAGAATCTATACTATTCCACTCCATATGTATACTCATGCAACATCTTATCACTTGATCCACACATCTCAACTCATCATGCAACTATATCTTATCATGCCACATCATACCATATCATACCATACATATGCACATATAATTCTAACAATTATATAAGAGTACAAGAATTCATCTTATCAAGACATACATGCATCACAAAGCATCACATTGCCAATAATAGGTGCATATTAACACTTTAGTACCCACAATACCATACAAATCAAGCATAACAAAAACACATGCAACATCAACGCTCAACGCTAGCGCTTAGTGCTATTTTTCTCATAAAAATCACCGCTCATCAACAAAAGTTTGTGCTCAATGCCAGAGCTCTCGTAAATTCACTCAAGACGAACGCTTAGCGTTTGACAACGCACAAACATACCCAGAAATACGAAAAACAACGTAACTATACATACTTTGGACATTTTTAAGGCACACAAACACAAAGGAACATCAAAACACATTTGGAATGCACAAAACTTCATAGCATCCCATTCCTTATTTCCCAACCTTCTACTTCATGCAAATACTTCACCGTTCAACATATAAATTCAACCAAAACACTAACTCAAGCACTCAATAATAGGTTTAATTAGTCGGATGGTATCCACTTTTGTTTAGATGTGTCAATTTTGTACCCGCTTTTAAAAAGGTGTCAGTCGAGTCCCAACTTTTGAAAAAGTGTCTCAATTAGGTCCCTTTCAGAAAAAAATTATTAATGTCGTTAACTTTATTCATGAATTTTACCACTAAATTTTAATATAAATATCGATACTTAATTTTGTAAGTCATTTTAAATATCAATACTGTTAAGGATATTAATAATTTTTTTTTTCTGAAAGGAACCTAATTGAGACATATTTTAAAAAGTTGAGACTCAATTGACAAATTTTTAAAAACGAGTACCAAACTGACACATCCGAATAAAAGTGGGTACTATCCGACTAATTAAATCCTCAATAATAAAACATCCTGAATTTATACTCCACTTATTTCTGCACTAGAACATTAGCATAAAATTTTCACTCCATAATCCATCTAACTTTAACTTCGTACCATTTTAATCCAATTTGACCAATGCTATCACCAAATAATTCTCATCTCCAATTCAAATAATAGATAAAAATGCTCAAACTGTAATTCTCATCTCATTTGACAACAAATTTTAACACAACAGGCTATCATGAAATTTGATCGACTTACCATCCAAAGGTTTCCTTCTCCCATAAAATCAAATTCCCAGTGAAAAAAATATAATCTTGATATAATTTATTGCTTTTATCCTAATTTTACAAGACAAAAAAAAGAATAAGTCTATTAGCACCATGAATGCATACACATAGTAGAATAAATTCATCCTATCACAATTTTCACCGAATTCATCAAGATTAACCATTCTCAAGGCAATAAAACCTTACTTTAACTCATACTCCATTACAACTAATGCATACAAATTAAAATAGAACATTTCCCTTTTACATGGGATTCATGCTCTAAGATCACCTTAGCTTTGCTCTACCCTTCTTTACAAATTTACAAAAAATATACACCATTTCACCCTTTTTTGCTCTAGCCAGGATTCAAACTCACAACCCCCAATGCTCAAACAACACCCCAATCCATATCAAACATCATGTTTTCTTTTCAATCTACACGCACAACAACATTTCAATGTATCCACACATTCAATGCATTCAAGAAAGCAACCCAATAAATGCTAAACATGACAAATAAAATGCTAACTTATCATAGGACATAAGTTACGTTTAAGCACATGCATAGGAACTCCTAAACAATTATAAAACAAATATATATATA
>Ga0214544_1004297_pt1 | contig 28720 bp, 15 predicted proteins | sample CNSS3metaG_FD_160074 | JGI IMG/M metagenome (GOLD analysis project Ga0214544, IMG submission 160074) | Root nodule microbial communities from cowpea collected in UCLA plant growth center, Los Angeles, California, USA - CNSS3 | ecosystem: Host-associated > Plants > Roots > Nodule | place: USA...
GGTATTTTTCTGAATTAAAGTTTAGCGGGTACGGGTATCCACGGGTACGGATACTATGATACCTGTACCCGCCCCGTTAACATGCGGGTATAAAAAATACCCCTACTCGCGGGTAGCGAGTATCTATTTTTAATATTCGTTTCCTACTCGTTGCGGGTTTTATCTGCGGATACCCACAGGTACAAATTTTTTTGACATCCCTAGTGGTGAGTACTACAAAATGGGGAGAAAAGAACTTCAAATTTGACAATTTTATTTGGTTAATTGAGTATGGATTTCTTTTCTGCAAATTTTTAGATGTTATGAATTTGGTTATGTGTAGTTGCATGAATATGTATATTTTTTTTATATGCAGGTGTAATGGGATAAAACCAAAGTTAGCGTAACATATAATATTTGTTCAAAATGTGTGTGGCAGGTCCCCACTTGTTAAGGTTGTGGTCCCCATTTAGGCATGACAACAACAACTAGTATGTTATTTTTGGTATAAAATATTGTTGTGTTTACGAAATTAGTTTTGAGTACAAACAATAAGAAGTAATATGTTATGATAAATGTTTGATTTCGCTATCCACAAACTGAAGTTGGAAGAGCACAACTTTCCATTGCTCCCCAATCGTCATAAAAGTGTGTAACAATTACATTTGTGAACAACGCCACTTTAAATGCAAAGTTAATGACATTGTTGTGTACTAAATGAAGTTTGAACTACCCACTTATGTTGACTTTGCTCCCTACTTGACTGACTTCAGCTATAACCACATATTTTTTAGCAACGACATCCATCCAAACTTAGTAACATACTTAGTTCATATGTTAATTTTGTGGTCAAAATATGAAATGTGATGTGTATACAAATTTGAAAACAAAAGTGAAATTAATATATTTTGATGACCAAAGGATGGATTTGAGTCATTATCAACAACAAAATAGTACATTGGATTCAATCCTTACAAAAAAAAAACACCAACTACCACAAATACATGTGGGGAGCCATGTGAAAATGAGTGGAGAGTTGCTTTGGAGTTTTTATATAGTATTTCGACAGCTTTGAAATTATGAGACAACATGTTCTATGTATATAAAATGCGCCACACAAATTACATAGGAGTTATTACGAAGAAGAAAACAGTGGATTAAATTCAATCTTTACAAAAACAAAATCTCACACTAATTGCCACAAACACATATGGGGAACCATGTGGAAATATGTGGGGATTTAAGCTGGAGTTTTTGAACAAATTATGGACATGTTAGAAATTAACACATTCCATGTTCTATGTACCTAAAATTGACCATACACATTATATTTGAGTCATTATTAACAACAAAATAGTACATTAAATTTATTCCTTACCAAAAAATAAAAATACCACACCAACTGCTACAAACACATGTGGGGAGCCATGTGAAAATAAGTGGAGAGTTGGGTTGAAATATTTGTAAAGTTTTTTGACAAGTTTGAAATTATGACACAACATGTTCTATGTTTGAAATTAAAACCACATCTAACAATGCATAAAAATCTGAAATACAACATCCATTTACAATGCATTATGCAACAAAAAATATGGTCAACAACATTTCTTCATCCTATACATCTGTCATTTACAATTGCTCCCATAAATACAATTAATTTTAACTTCCAATTACATGTTCTATAGCCTACACATGTTCTACCTTCACTTTCATTGTTTGTCGTTTCCATCAAAGTTGAATTGTAACATAAAATCACCATTAACTTTGTCTTCAACATTCATTACCATAAATGAATTGGTTCCTGTTGTCATAATTAAGTGAGGAACATAGTGTAATTAAACGGGGAGTTGCGTAGACTTTTCCAACAAGTTTTGGACTTTGCAAACCCAAAGTTTTTCCCAATACAACTACACATTAAACAACATACAACTAATTGTACAACTGCATATTAATAATTTCTTACATGGACAACAATTTAGGAGATATGATCACAACTGAATCAAACAAAATATGCATGCACTAGTATTTTATACGAAAATATGGTTAATACATAAGTCTTTTAGTCATACAATAACCCTAACAATTACTACCAATTTGTACATGTTTTGAAGTTTACAACAATCATAAACCTATCAAACTATTTTCGATCCCTTCTCTTCTTTCCCATATCCAACAAATGGATTTCTTATCGCACAACTCTTGAACCGCATTCAAGGTTCTGCCTTCATAGATTCATACCTATTACTATATTGTCATGTTCCCATCATGAATAAGACTTGAATAGCAATTAACACAACCATAATGCCATTCTCGTTTTTGGATTAATTATAGTTAATTAAGGGAATTCAAAGTGGGAGAGAGAAGAGAAAAAGAGAGAAAAGTATAGGGCAACCAAGGGAAAACATCTAAAATTGTTTTGAGGGCATAAGAACTGCGTCTGAGAGGATTGAGGGCTATTGCGAAAAGTGTCAAAGGAAGCCATTGTTGATCAAGGAAGAAATCAAGAGGATTCAAGTTTTAAGCAAGGATTTCCAGGTTAGGGGAGTTTTACTCGTTAATTTGCGTGTTTAGATTAATGGCATGACGAATAATTCTATTTATGCATGATTACTCTACTTTTCACGTAAATTTTCTAGGTTTCTGGAAGTTTCCAGAAACTGCCTGGTGGGTGATGAATTTTCGCTAGGCGACACATCATTGATCAGCTAATTCTGGGTTCCTATAAAGGAATCGCCTGGCGCAATCACCCTGGCTGCCAGGCGACGCGTACTTGAAAACCCAGTTTCCGGGTTCTGTTTGAATTGTCTGACGGTGATGAACACCCGCTAGGCGACGTGAGTCAATTTGACTCGATTTTTGGTATTTTGGGTTTCTGGAGTGATTCTAATCGGGAAAAAGGATATTCTTGATTATTTGTGAATGATTAGGCGTCACACATCATTGAATTTCATGAGATTGGGGGTTAATTGGGATGAAAATCGCATGAACATCATTTTAAGGTTGATAATTTGGGATTGTTATAGTGGCATTAAATTAAGTGGAAAACGTGATTGAATTTCGTATCTAGAAAGTTGTATTGGTGAACTGTAATCCTAAAACACTAGAGTGTAGCCTATGGAGTCGTAAATTGATTGAAATCAGAGTAGCAGGGAGAATGTTGGGGCTCCTGGAACAGCAGGAACCACCTGGCAGCACCTTGGTTGTCATTAGGTGCCATACCAGAGCTGCGAATTTTATGTGTTTTGGTGCACAATGGTGGTTGGGAAACTAATTTGGGCCATGTGTAATATAATTTTAAGAGCTAGAAATATTATACGAATTGGTCTAAGTTGGACTTGGAATGAATGCTATCAAGGTTTAATTATGAAGTATTGGAATTGGATGACTTTAAGAAAGGGCAAATTTCCATTATGTGGGATTAGTAAGACTATATAGGTAAATCATGGTAATGGACTGGTGGAATGAGGGGTAATAGTTCATATATGTATATAGAGGATATTATGTAAGACCCATGAAAATTAATTAATTAACTAAATAATTAATTAATAAATGCGGGTAGTGGGAGCCTTTATGACATTTAATTTTGACATGTATGGTGTGGAAAAGTACTAGCTCAAATGATTGAGAGTGCATGATCATGTTGAGTGATAATGTAATCATAGCTTCAGTGAAGCATGATAAATTGTATGCATAATTACATGAGATCTGGTTTTTAATGTCTGCAGTAGAAATCCTTCATTCCAATTTTGCATAGATTTTATCACAACAAATCTCCACATGCATGTCCATTCATACTCACTCCTTCCCATTCCATTTAAATATAGTTTCTTTATCATTCATTAGATTCCAAACCATATGCATTTAGCATTGCATTAATTCATTCATGGCCTAGTTTCACTCATGCATTTAGTTTAGTTTTTAACTAATAAATTTTACTTTCTTAACTTTTCTTTATTTTAATTTTCCTACTTTATTTTCTTTCATTTTAATTTTAGCAAGATTAAATTACACAAGCTAGACTTAACAAGCACTATTTTCTTGGATTCGACCTTAAGTCATTTTTCCTATACTTCATTAGGGGATTATTTGAGTTTTTTGTTTAACTCTAAAAACGATTGAAATATCAAATAAATTTAATAAATTTTGGTTAAAAAGGACTAAATCGAGGCATTTCCAAGGTTGAGGAACTAAATTGGTTTAAGGTTTCTAAGAGGGACTAATTCCAATTTTCACTAAAAAGTCAAAGACAAAAAACATATTTAACCCTATTTTAAAATATATTTACTCCATTCATAAGTTATCTGTATTATTTTCAAAAAATATTTATCTTATTCTATTCTCAATTACATTACAAAAATATTAACTTTTCAAATCTATAAATAATTTTAGTATTATTTTATTCACAACTTAATTATAAACTTAAAAATATTTATTATTTATTCTTTTAACTTCTAAATCTTTTTTAATATAATATATTTATATATTTATTAATAAAAGAAATATAAAGAATTGTCTACCGTGTGTAACGTCCCATTTAATTAATAATTCAAATTAAAAGAAACGTCACATAGTATAATATAGTAGCGCAGTCCTGGAGTATAAACACAACTCCGTACAATAACTAAGGCACACTACGATGCCAAAAAGAAAGCATAAAGGAATAACGACAATGTTTCAAAAATAAAGCCCAAAGGCCAGACAGTACATAGGCCATTACCCTAAAAGGAAAGCCGAAAAGCAGAAGTCAGTCCAGAGGCTAAGCAGCGGAACCATCACCTCCCTGTTGACCAGGGATGTTCTTCACATATGATCACATCAATAAATTGATGATCATCGCAAAAGGAGAAGAACCACACATAAAACAATCAAACAAGCAAAATGGTAAGCTAGAGTCAAAAATATTTTTATCATGCAATCATATATATTTTCACATCCAATTATACATACATCACCCAAGCATGTTATGACCTTCCAAACAATACACTAAGACTCGACGCGACTCATCCAGATACGTATAATTTAGTCGGATTCAGCGGACGCTTGCACTTGTGATGGATTTCCTTGCTCAAGCCCGAGCTGCTCACCCCCGAGTTAAGTGTTACAGTGTCTCAATCCCTCACACACAAGGTTAGCCCTTAATGAGTTTCAGGCCTCCTACTACTCTCACCACAAAAGTTAGTCCTCTCTATGTGAGACTAACTGACTCCTTAGAGTGTCAGGATGCAACCTTACCTTGAATCCTTACTAAATTATATAGATGGGGCACCACCATGAACTCTCACTAACAGGGATCATGGAATTACGTCCCGACCAAACTGAGGCACCACCATGAGATCTCACCTAGAGATCCATGGAATTATGTCCTTACCACATACAAATCATGTTTTCACCAACCTAGAGTGTACTTGTCATGCATGCCAATCTCATTCCCACATTCATAACCAACCTTCATTCATATTCCATACCATAATCATACCCAACTCATTTTATTCAGTCCATGAACCATTCCATACATGCAACATCACTCAGAACATGATTTAACACAATAATCCAACTAAACATGTGACATTCATCCAAGAACACGGAAGAAATCAGAACAAGGATGCATTCTCGCCCAACTCTCGCTCAGGCTGAAGGTGCTCGCTCAGCCGAGAGGTTCCTCTCGCTCAGGCAAGCTCCCCTCGCTTAGGCGAAAGCTCGAGGAGTGGGAACAATGGCTTCCTGTGAGATCTCGCTTAGGCAAGCCCTCCTCGCCTAAGCGAGACTGCATCTCGCTCAAAATGGGGACTCGTCACTTAAGCGACCTCTCGAGCAGGAAACCTGGGCGAACCTCTGTTAGTTTCGCCTAGGCGAGACTAGCTCGCTTGGGCGAGATTATCAGTTCTCGCCATTGTTCGTACCTGCATCAGTCAGACTTGCACATCCAAAATACAGAATAAAGCATTTTACTTAACCACTGCAACATACACTTCACACACAAGCTCGAGGCAATAAAAAATAGGCAGCAAAACTAGAAAAAAAAACAACCCTAGCTTCCCTTACCTGGAATGAGCTAGTACAAGACCTCGACACCAACCACGGAGCACAACAGCTCTAGGGATAGGCTTAGAAGTTGGAAAAATAGCGGAACAGATCTTAAAATGAGCTCACTACTAAACCCTAACTGGGAAACACAAAAATATGCTAAGGGAGAAGTGGTATGAGTTGGAGAGTAACTTATGCGGAGCAAGAATGAGCTTGAGCGAACTTGGCGGAGGCTAGGAAATCAAACCCTAGCAGAGCTCTGAATGGGGAAAAAGAGAGGAGTGAGTACAGTTTTGCACAAGTGAAGTCAGAATGGGGGGTTTGACTGCTTTAGGGGGCCTTGACACTCAATGGCCCAGCCTTAGGCCCATCTGATTAAGATAGGTCCTTAAGATTTAGGGCAGAAAGGAATAAAAAGTTTAAGGTGGGTCTTACACCGTGCGTAGAAAAAGGTTTAAAACTAGTTTTAAAGTAAAAAAAGGTTTACAACTAGTTTTAAAGGAAAATAATTATGTTTTTATTTTTACCTTTTAAATTATGTTAATTTAACTTTAATTATTTTTTAAATTAAAATAATATTTTTTTCATGTATGTTAATTTTACTCTTTAAGTAACCATTATTTTAAACTAATATAATTATATTTCCATTCTTATCTCTAAATAATTGTTAATATAAACTTAATTATTTTATAAACTAAAATAAATATTTTACTATTTTAACATTTTAATAATACTTTTCTAAATTCAAATAATTATTTGTAATAAAAATTATTTAAAAATTAAAAAATGATACAAATTATTTATTTTTATTACTATTTTTAATAAAAAATATTTATGATTTAGTAAATTTTCACCCGTGCCATACGTATTACAAAATAGAGGTTGTAGAAATAGAATTACTCAGACCTTGGAATATTATTTCAGTAATAACATTGATTTATAAGAAAATAGCTTTATAATTAATTTGATACAGTACAACCCAAACCCTGTTGGTTGCACTACTTCTCTCACTGGATCCACATCCCTTTGTAACCAAACATGTCCATACATAGCTCCTGAGTCTCCTCTTGCATGCAGTCAAAAGTCAAAACCATTGTTAATTAATTCACAACGGAATCCCTCACATATTGCGTGTTAATTTGTTTTTTCATCAACCGCGTTTTACAAGAACAGCTCCTGAACAAATATCCACCGTTTGATCGAAAACCCATGTGATGATCTTTTTTCACAACTCATAAAGAAGAAAACTAGAAGGTCAACGCATTTCCAAACAAAACCCTCCTCCATAAAAAGTTAAACCCTGTTGTTGAAGATGAAAAAGAAGAAACATTGATTTTGACTTCCACCTGTTTGATAAAATTCCACACCTTGTGCTGAGAAAGAAACAAATGCCTGCGACGCCTGATCGTAGTTATGAACGCACGTTGATATGGATCATTGCGTCTGTTTTGTTTGCGTGTGTCCTGGTTGGAGGAGGGTGCCTTATAGAGTTTTTGATTCTTCCTGAGTCAAAAGTTCCATCTTGGATCCTCGTTTTAGGGTTCTTCTTGCTTTCTCTGCCGTGGGTCTTTTGGTTACTCACCTTCTTGTACCAAATTTTCTCACGCTGTTGTGGACGTAGAATTGGTTTTGACGTTGAAAAAAAGGGTGATGGTGGTAGTGGTGGTGGTGCAACTGCTACAGGAGATGATGACGATGCAGATGTTAAACCAAATGCTAATGGTATAGGTAGGAATCTATCTGTTGCTTCACACGAGAGTCAAATGCCATTGGCAAAATCAATGGCCTCGTGATCAACTTCTGATGGCTGCCTTCATGCACACCCATTTCTTTCATTTGGAATAATTGTTGGTTATCACGTGGTGTCCTACATATAAGTTGAATCCGAGAAGCAACATGATCCTGGATCATTTATGTAACTGCAAAAAAATTATAAACATAGAGAAGGCATAATAAAGATGTTGTGTTTTCTAAACTCGATTTTAAACGTAAAATGAAGTTGTATTATAGATACATTTTTATTAATATAGAAGTTCTGTACACTTTTTTTTTTTTTTAATTTTTTCATTAGAAGTCATGCTCAATGCATAACTTCTATTTTCTTAAAATCATGTAAATTGTGGTATTTATATTACGACGATTCTTCACATACAAAAATATGATAGTTTTGACTGTCATTTTTTAAATAAACTAGTATCTGACCCGTACTTACGAATATAATAATAATAATAGTAATAGTTTATTTTATTTTTTAAATATATTTAAATACATTTATTGTTTGATGTGAATACATTTATTGTTTTTAGATAAATGTAAAATAGGAATGTGTGTAGATATTGCAATATATCTTTTCAGCACTGCAAAATATATGTGATTTGTGACATTTGGTTTTTCATTTGCAGATTTTCCTTGTGTATCAGTTCCCCATCACCATTTTCAATAGAAGTCTTTTCTATTTTACCGTGTGTTTTCTATACTTAAACATTTGCTGGTTTATTGGTCTTTTAGCAATGTTTGTAAGTGTTGTTGGATACTTATTAAAATTAAAATAATTAAAAGTTATGAATCAGTGTAGGAATGTCTTTTTTGGTTATTGATTTCAAGATTATATTTTTATACGTCTATGAAAATATTTTATTTATTATAATGCTTTAGTAAAATTTATTTTGGTTATACGGAGATTTATTATCTCAAACGATAACAATCTCCTGTAATATAAAACGATGTCTTATCTTAAACGTACTAATTGATTAATATAATTTTTACACAATGTTATATATGATACGGTAACAATGTCCTGTAGTTAGTATTTTATTTATATATGATAATATAATTTTGGTACTTGTAAGTATTAATTTATCAGTCTGGCTTTTTCCATGGATTTAGTCGAAGCAGATCAACTACAGTGAATTCAATTTATAAATGAATAGATTATCTCAATTGAATTTGTGGTGGTGTAAATAGAAAAATCAAATGTGGGTGTTGAGTCCATAACTACATTATTTATTATCATTTTGTGGGTTGGTTGACGGTTGGTATTGCTTTAAATGATAATGCAGTTTTCTTCTGCTAGAAGTATATTATAGAATTTGTAACATAATGTTATCAATGAATGAAGAATAAAAAAGAAGATTGACGGTATGTTTGTCATGAGTTTTGATATTCTGTAATTTGCGTTTTGATTTGTGTTATTTTGTAACCTCTTTCAGTTATGATTTTACAATCAATTATCCTTGAATTTTTTCGGATTTTATTCTTCATTTGAATATTTAGTCCTCAGGATGGTTTTCAAATCTTCTGTTGTATATCTGTTTAGTTCAGTCTAATTTGTATAATGTTATATACCGGACTGGTTGCATTAGCTTGTCGAAAAGCTAATTTAGATAGCTTAAACATTTTGTTAAGTTGATGGTAATTAATTTAATTTTATACGAATTAGATATATAAACCGCAAATATTATATAATCATCACAATTTAAATATCAAAAGTTAACACATTTTTAATCTGTTATACATTTTGGAATACTTCTTTGAATACAACATTTGTTGTACAACTCTGTGGTTTTTTGTCATTATCATGGATTAAGATCTTTAATCCTGATTTACTCTGAACCCTAGAAATAGCAACATACAACTGACCATGGCTAAATACTGGTTTTGGCAAGTATAATCCAACAGAAGATAAGGATTGGCCCTGTGACTTATTTATAGTCATAGCATAAGATAACATAATAGGAAATTGTCTTCTAATCAACTTGAAGGGCCATGGAGATTGAGATGGTGACATAGACATACGTGGGATGTAAACCTCATTTCCCTCTTTGTTTCCAGTAATATTCCTTGCTCCTATTACATGTTTTGCCAATCTTGTAATAATTAACCTACTTCCATTACAGAGGCCTTCTGCTTGATCCAAGTTTCTTAGAAGCATTATAGGTGCTCCTATTTTCAGTTTGATTTTATGACTGGGTATTCCAGAAGTTGTCAATGAATTTAGGAATTCTGGAGTAATGACGTCGTAGTCATCATTCACTGGATTGTCGCATCTATCAATTGAATCTGCACTTAGATATTCTTTCTCTTCTCCTGCATAGCATTATTAATAATCGTCATTAGACATATAATTAAAACATAATATATATGAAATGTGTAAATATATATAGATATGTACCAGGAATTAAGGATAATATGTGTTCGTTGATTTCTTCAACAGTTTCTATTCGACTGGCCAATATTGCTCTGCTCTTCAAGAAATTAGCATTGCTATAATTCTGTAGTAGACCAGGATATGTGCTTGATACTATAGCTTTGATTGGATCACTAAAATCTAAAATCAGAAATTGTGGTGGTATTTCAATATCCACTACTCCATCATTTGGTTCACATAATAAACCATCACCAAGTTTAACTATCCAATCTGAGAACTGTTGAATTTCTGAAGTTGTACTGGTTTCTAAACCTGTTTGTAGTAGTCTCATGTTCTTGGTCAGTGTCATAACCTGACAGTGTTCCCAAAGGTATGATGCATTGATTGTTGCATTTACAATGTCTGACCGAGTCCCTCTAGGAATGACAGGTAGTATTTGTCTAAAATCACCTCCAAACACTACAACTTTACCTCCAAAGATTGAATTCGATTTTTTGTGGTGTTTCATTATATCATTAAGAGTTCTGTCTAAAGCCTCAAAACAGAATTTGTGTGCCATTGGTGCTTCATCCCAAATGATAAGATCAGCTACTTTCAATAATTCTGCTGCTTCAGATCCTTGCTCTATGTTGCAAATTGAGTTGTCCATGGTTGAGATTGGAATTCTGAATTTAGAATGTGTTGTTCTTCCTCCTGGTAACAAAAGAGATGTTATACCACTTGATGCCACTGTTAGTACAATTTTTCCCTTGGAACGTAATGCTAAAGATAAAGTACTCCACATGAAAGTTTTTCCAGTTCCTCCATATCCATACAAAAAGAACATTCCTCCTATATTGTTAACAACAGCCTGATTGACTTTTTCAAAAATTTTCCTTTGTTCATCTGTTAAATTTTAATCCTCTCATTAAATGCCCATAAATCAATAATGACTATATAATTTGTACAATTTTTGTATACCAAGTTAGGTAAGAATTATTTACCTGTCATGGAAGTGTAATTTTTTTGAAATAGGTTATGTTCATCCACAACATTATAATCCAGTTCAGAATATATCAACTTGTTTCCACAATGAACTGTAACAAAACCATCAGGATAAGGCATAGATGGAAATTGTGTTAGGCTTCTTCTATTTCTTTGTAACATCTCTTCTAGTTGCAGTAATGTTAAGTTCTTCAAGATGTCATTGCTTAATTGCAGTTCTGCATGCATATAATTATAAATAGTCAAATGTTTATGTTAAAATATTAGTTAAGATTTTAGAGCGGCCAAATAAAATTTACAGTACCTGGATTTGAAGCTTTTATTCTTTCCATATAGAGTATGCCATCAGACAACCATTGCCAAGTTTTTTCCCATAGTTGGTGTGGTTGGTTAACACTGTTAGATAATAACATTGTAACAAAAAGTTTTCTTAGGTAGTGTCCAGTACCCCAATCATTTGCTTCTTTGATGGCTTCTACATATTCATTATCATCTGCTAAAAATCTGGATGCCTCACAGGCTTCTCTAAATGTAGGATACAATATATTGTCTACAATTATGATTTGTTCGTAAGATAGTGGCCCCTTTACTACTGTTAGCATTCTTCTTAGATAGAAAAGTTCTCCTGTACTGGGTGGCACCCAAATTAGTCTTCCAATTGTGTTTCCCATTTTCCTTGGTTTCCAACATCTATCTTTCTTTACATATACAAACTTTGATACCATCTGGGCATATGTTAAGCTTTTAGCATCTTCGTAGTTTTTGTTACATTCCATCCAACTTGTGAACATGGACTCTATAATAGTTGGATTTCCTATGATATCGTTAATATAATCATCATCTTTGAAGTACACTGCTTGTTGTCCAGGAAGATGGAAATATAATCTTTCTACAGTTGGGTTTCTTCCGTGAATCGGAAATGAAAAGATCCTTCAACATGCTTCACATGGCGATATATATCTGCAATCAAGGTACTGTTTGATTTCATCTGATGGTTGATGTATAACACCAAATTCATTGCTATTATTAACTATAGCAGCCGTTATTCTGTCATAACCTTTGTTGATGTATTTGAATAAGTACTTGATTGACGTACTTCTGTTGCACCATTCAACATTGATATGAGCTTGATATTTAAGTAATAACTTTAGGTTATACGGAACCACAAAACGGTTATCTATCGAAACATGATTCTTTTCAACACATATTCCATTGTCCCTTCGACGATAGTGTGGGAAACCATCTTCTGAAATAGTTGTAATGCTTTGAAAATTTTTTGGGTAGAAGCGTGAGCATTTACCATTCTTCATGCAAGGAAGGGATTTGTTGACTACTCCACAAGGGCCATGAATCATATGCTCCTTAACACATTGATGTAGGTTTAGATTTTGTATTGGACATGGAATTTCAGCTGAAATTACTCTATCAATGTCATCTGCAGTTGGGTATTTGCTATTTTGGTGCAAAAACAGTAGTAGATGTGCATGTGGTAGGCCGTGTTTTTGGAATTCAATGGTATACATATCTGCATTGTCAAAAGATTAAAGTTATTAGCACGTACAATAATAATATATTTACTTATTGATGCAATAATAGAAATATTAATATTTACATGCAATAACTGTTCCAAGTAAATGATTTTTGGTAAGGTCGGTTAGAAGTTGATCAAATTTAATTCGAAACACCCTTGCAATCAAGTCTGGTCTATCAGATGCTGTTAAATTTTGTGGTGATAGTAGTCTTTGTATTTCAGGCCACTTTGGATTGCATGTAAACGTGACAAAAAGATCCGGGAAGCCAACATGACTGCAAATTGTCATTCCATCAAAATATAGTTGATCCATATATCGTGTGCCACCTACAAAAGTTGAAGGAAGAATAACTCTTTTGCCTTTGGAGGATCCTTCTTCCTGTGTGGAAGATTTTGCTTGACAAAGGTTATCATACTTGTCCACTCTAAGCTTGGATTTATTGTTCTTTATGAATGATAACCTTTCAGACTCTATCATAGTATATCCGTCAACCACAAATTGTTGAAACAATCTTCTAGATCTTAGTATTGTTTGTGCTTCTAATTCCCTTGTCTGAATTCTAAAACAGAACCATTCCCTTATTGTTAGGCGGTTCCTCTTTTTGCTGTTTGAAGTAGTTACATCTCGATGAGTAACGTCGTGTCTATAACCATCTTCTCCATATGGAAATAGTAAAGGATATTGAAATCCTAGGTAGCTCGTGTGCAATTCGTTAATTCTTTGCAATTTTCCACTTTTGTTTTCCATTATGATATCTCTTGGAGAAGCACTATCAACATCACCAACTATTAGGGCTGCTACTTCAGAGACGGTCGGCATATTGTATATCCTTCCATCCTTAGTCCTTTCAGCAATAAGCCTCAATTTAAGATCATGGAATTGTTGTTCTCTATATCGATCTCTAGCAACTCGAAATGATTTAGCATGCACATTGAATTCATCTAACATCGTTGTCAACTTCTTAACAATTTCCACATCAATCTTGTTCTGATTGCTGAAAAAGATTAGAATATCAATTAGTTTCATGAAACATATTTGATTACAGTCAACAAAAAACCAATTATTCATTTCATATACCTTAGAGATTGGATTCTGTTATGTATTTCATTCTCAGTGTCATATATATACAATTGGGCAAACTTAGGCATTTTTCCTGCAGGTGGTAGGAGGCTACCTATTCTATGGCAAGCTTGGCCTTGTATTCGTAAGTTTGGTGGACCATGACCATTGTTGTAGCTATTATCCACTTTGGCACCAGGAGATGTAAATGCAAACATCATATTGTATGTTCTAATATGTTGTTGGTAATTCTTTGCCTCTCTACTGTCAGAGTTGAATAACAGTTGTTTCAAAACAATAGGAGCATCCTTCAATAGAGGTAATTGAACCTTTCCATTTCCACAACACATTTGAAACTTTGGATTAGCACAATATTTATGCTTGTCTATCCTTTCTTCATACCACATGTATGCTTTACAATTTGAACAAATAAATATTGGATCACCTATATCTGCATAATCAGTGAAAGAGTATTGTTTGTTTAGTAAACATAAATTAAATTATATATAACATTATAAAGAAGTCATACAGGTAATAAATGTCTTATCTTTCATTTGAGTGGATGGAACTTTCATTCGTTGAATCTGTAAATGTGTTTTTGTATCCAGATTTTTGAAATTGCATTTTATCCACTTTATTGATATCTGGAATAACAATAAAATAACATAATTGTTGTAGACATGACAATAAAATATGAATTGTTGTAGACATATTAATTCATACCTTTCGTAGCTTCTTTAACTCTTTCATTGCTACTGATATGAACTATTTCTTCAGCCATATAACTTTCAGTTGAAATGAATTGACATTGTGGAGAAGAACTTGGCTTATTCAGAAGCCAATGATTTTCTTTGCCCTGGTTTGAGGAAATCATCTCAAATCTATGTAATAGATTTTGGCGATGTGTAGAGGATGTATGTGGAAAGGGACATTTATCTCTCTGACGTGGTAGTATTCCAGAATTCGTAAGTCTTTCATCATTAAAAGATTCAAGTGTAATGTCAGACAGTGGAGTACACATTCTTCTTTGATTTTGGCTTTTGGACGTTCCGCAAGAGTCTTCAGCATATTTCTTATTTTGCCTATTCTCCTTCAATACCATTTTTCTTTTCAATCTTGATTGTGCGGAAGAAATGCTGGCTTTGCTATTTTCATCATCCATACTTGAGAAAATCAATATCTTTAATTGTATCTTACAATCAAAATAATGAGTTTTGGCTTAGCCAAATTTCATATACTTAAGTATATAAAACAATGAAGAAAAATATAGTAAGTCACAATGTACTATTATATTAACTATCATAAATTATAGAACCTGTTAGTGTTGTGTAATGAGCTTTGGAACCATTTTAGCTATTCCAGTTGTCTTCATTGTGCTGTGTTTGAGCACTTGATATTCGTTGCAGAATAAATTTTTGTCCCAATTTTAGAGATGACTAATACTGAATCCACCATGGCGCCAAAAAGACAAAAAATATTATTAGTTGGTAAAATTTTTTATCTAATGTCTTGTCAATTTAATGAAGGAAAAAATGTAATGAGTAGTGATAATTTTTTTATATTTAAAAAATAAAATATAAAATTAAAAAGTGGAGATCATTAATTACATTGTCACAACCCACCGTCAATTTAAACGGTCACTTTCATTCCTTTATATGGTTTTGCCTTTTCAGTTTCCATGATATACCGGAAGAATCACAGATAGAGAAAACTTGAAATCTTCATTTCAATGACGTCATCTTCTCAAATACTTAGTCAACTGGCATCTATTTTGGGTTTCCATTCTTTATTTAAGCAAGGTATTGTATTACTTTTTCGATGATCGAAAAAGAAAAAAAATATTTCATTGATTAATTGGAAGAATATATTATAATCTGCATTGTTGTGTAAATGAATTTTTTTCTAATATCTGTAACTATTTTAAGTAGTTGATGTGGTTGTCATAAGATCTCATGGAACACAACTACCATCACTGTATAAGTTTTTGGAAAATATGTTAAATTTTTAGTTTTATTGTAAATAATTTTAATCTATTACCTTAAATTCCTTCCTTTCAGGTTTTTATTAGAATACGTTGAATTGAAAGTAATTATTTACATTTATTATATTAAATATAAAAGCATTACCTTCAATGTAGTTTGAACAAATATTTTTACATTAAATATGAATCATTAAATTATTTTGAATGCATGGTCACGACCAATATTTAAACGTACAAAATTTTTATTTCAATTACACCATTTTAGCATCAATTTTATTGATTTCATTTATTCCATGTCATCAAATCTTCCATTATCTATTGACTATTGATTATTAGATTAATCAATATTTAAACGTGCAAATTCTTTATTTCGTTTAAATATTTTGCTATAGTTTATATTTAAATATTTAAGTTCCATAATCTATGTATTTAAATATTATAATTTGGACATTTTTTAAGTACGTTTTGTAAGATAATTTATGGCAAGTAGCTTAATTGTTACCTTAAATGCTTATTCTTATAATGTTAAATATTTTTTTTTATTTCAGATGAGGATAAATAATAAAATCTTATTACATTAACGTTTATTATTAGTGATGCATAATAAAATAAAATGATTATATTATAACATTTATGATTAAATCTTATACTTATATAATATATTAAAATGAAATATAATTTGTATGCTATTATTAAATTTAAACGTAGATATATTGTGCAATATAATCTCGTAAGTTTCATTAATCAATTTTGTTTATGTTTTTTTAAATTCTGTTGTCATCCCATTATAGACAATAAAAATATACTCTTTTTTCTTAATTTGATGTATTTAATTATTATAACTATTTACAGTTATATAAGAGAGTGATTTTAATTTGTTTTAATAACAGAATATTATGTATTATTATTTATGATTAATTTGCTTAATTACTAATATTAGAGTTCATCTAATTAAAGTCAAATAAATATTGGTTTGTTTGAGATTTTTGTATCGTATAATTTGGCCATTAACTTTTTTTTATTAAGATTAATGGTCTTTTAGATTAAATCAACTTACGAAATCATATTGATTCTTTGGTGATAATATAACGAAATTTAAATCCAAACCGGGAAGAATACAACACAACCAACCTTCACATTTAAAGCTTTAATAAAATAAATTTCAAGACGAAAACTTACATTAATCAAAGGATATTTGAAAGTAATTATCAAAATGGGACACTTTAGCTTTTCCAGATTGCAAAGACTATTCCTATGGATCCATCAAACATATCCAAGCATCAACAATAATTACACAATGTCTACCATGTGAGAACTAATCAATAAAACTTCAGCATATGCATTTGCACCATCAACTTGACCATGTACATTTTTCATTTGGTCCAACCAATTGCAAAGAACAAAAGCATCAATCATGTCTTCAAAAAATACTATTCATTGTTGAAGAAGTTAGAAGGTGGTAACTTTCTCAGTAATTACAGGAGCAAGCCTCACATTGTGCTAAAAGTCTAGATCAACTTCCAATTCACTATATTTGAACCTCTTTTGCAACATTGTGTTAGGTTTATAAAGGAGGGGTTTCACTATATTCCTAACACATTGTAATAAAATCATCAATCAATAATCTAAATATCATATTAGGAAAAAATCTAGTTACAAATTTGTTATTGCAAATCTATATTACAATTCATAAGTCCAAGCCTAAGAACATCAAGAACACAAAAAGTAGATTACATAGGTAATATGCCATTCTCAAATATGGAATTAACATATATAAAATTTGCAATTGTGACACATTAATTGAAAATGGAGCTTACATGCTTGCCATAAATGGAATTCAACCCCTCCCACAGGATCCACTCCTTCCTTTATTTTATAGTTAGTATTTCGAACGTAGTCTTTGAGTAGTACCTCTCAATCTCAATGCAATTCAAAAGTTTTCGTTTGTAAAGAAAAAGATGAGGCCCTGTTGTGGACAAAACAAATAAAGTAGTAAATATAGATCACAAAATAATGGTTGCATTTTTATCATCATAGTTTAAACATTTTAATTGAAATAATGTAAATATAAAATCAAAATGAAGCAAAAGAATATCCAAGAATCAAATTACGGAAGGAGATGTATAACAACCAATAATGTGTATGGATATGTTAGAATAAATACTTACCTCCCAAAGTTATAAAAGTATTGATTCCAGAAGGAAAAACTTTATCCAACATCCTTCCTTGACATTCTGTGATCCTTAACAACCCTTCACACGATAAAAACCCTTCACACGATAAACGTTCATCAAATCAAGTGGACAAATTTAAAATGATAATAAGAATAATGAAGAATTGTATGGAAAAAAATAAAATAAAATTGAAACTTTGACATCCCAACAGAAAAAGAAATAGAAACTTTGGCACAAAGAAGAAAGAAAATTAAAACTCACCGCTGCAACTTCTACGCCAGCTACCACGCTCCACGGACCACCCTGGCAGCCACCACACTCCACATCTTCAACACTAAAATAATAAAAAAAATGAAACAGTTCACGAAGAAGGAAAAGAAGGACCACATAAGAAGTAAAAAAAATAAAAGATACATGAAGACACCATGTTCAGCAGAAAAAAGTAAAAAAATTTAAACTTTCATCAACAAACAAAAGGTTCAACTGAAAATAAATATATAAAAAAAATGAACCTTTAACGAAGAACAACATCTGAACATGACTTTCAATAAATACTAAATGGCGGGTACACCATGTTTAACTAAAAAAAAACTTATAAAAATAAAGTCTTTCATCAAGAACAACATAGAAAAAACGTGTTCAAGAGAAGAAAAATAACCTTTGATCAAGAAGAACAACGATGCATAAAGGAGAAGGATGCATGAAAAACAATAAATAAAAAAAAATAACTTTTGATGAAGAAGAAAGATGTATGAAGAACAACGATAAACAGTGGAGAATGATATATGAAGTTACGAAGAAGAAGGATCAACGAAAAAAAAGATATATGAAGAAAAACATCACAAACAATGGCAGACGAAAATGAAGAAGAAAACCTCAAACCAACAGACTCGAGATACAGCAGTAGGAAGCTTGCTCCAAATGTACAGAAGGAAGTACAAAAAAAATGATAGTTCAAGAACCAACTCCAATATTTTATTAACCATCACTGATGGTGGTAGAAGCTTGCTCATCAAGCCTCTGCTTTGAAAAGAAAGCCAATCACATCATCTGCTTTTTGCTTTGGTGCCAACCAAAATATCACGTGAGAAATCAAATGCTCGATTGTGGAGAGGATTTGGTGTAGTGAGGTGGTTGATTTTTTCTAACTACAATTTCAAAAGACAAAAAGACCAAAAAGCCAAATAAATAGAGACGTGGCAAAATTTCAGATGTGGGCTTTAGGGTAATATCCCTAGTAGTTTGGATTCTTAGTTTTATAGTAGATGTTATAAGCACTTTTACTTCGGATTCTTTATTGTATTTTCCCCTTTCTTCCCTTGGTACGTCTCCCCTCATATTTCAACGTTACAACAATGTTGTGTCTCCCTTCTCAAACACACTCCTTATCTTCTCTCCATGCTTAAGCATTCAACATTGTCGCATGTGCTCACATTTTCTCTTTGTGTGCTCGCATCGCTTCTTGGTGGGATCAGATCATGTTTTTGCGCCCGCATCCACTACAAGAAATAGATTATCATCTCGTGGTGGTCTATTTGTGTCTATATGATTCATTGCATCAAGCCTCCACTGAACTCAAAAATTCCTATGTCCCTAAATGGAAAAGGTCTAAAACCTTAATCGTGGATTTCAAATATATATATATATATATATATATATATATATATATATATATATTATGTTAATCTCTCTTATTTCCTAGTGTAAAACGAATTTCATTTATAACATTGGCAGGGGATACCAATGGGGGAAGGTAGCTTAAGATAGGAGGTTGTGGTTAGTTCGTTGAGGACTGCCACGAACTGTCTTATGGATGCAGATGAGGTTGGGCAGCAAGTTGGTTCAACTAAATATAGAAGATTGATTGGTTCTTTCTTATATCTAATAGTTAATAGGCCATATATTCAATTTAGTGTATGTTTGTGTGCAAGGTTTCAATCCAATCCAAAGGAATCGCACTTCAAAGCTACAAAGAGGATTCTCAAGTATCTGAAAGGGATAACTAATGTTGGATTATGGTATCCTAGTGATTCTAACGTTATTCTTAGTGGTTTTTCAGATTTTGACTATGCTGGGTGCAAATTGGATAGGAAAAGCACAAGTGGTACATGTCATTTACTTGGATCAAGCCTAATCTCATGGAATAGCAAGAAGCAAGCATGTGTAGCACTCTCTACTGCTGAAGTTGAGTACATAGCAACTGGACATGGATGTGTACAAATAATTTGGCTTAAGCATCAACTCATGGATTATGGTGTAAAGCTAGAAAAGGTACCTTTAGATTGGGATAATACAAGTGCAATCAACCTAACTAAGAACCCTATTCAGCATTCAAAAACTAAACACATTGAAAGAAAGCATCATTTCATAAGGGATCATGTTCAAAAAGGTGAAATTGAAATCAAGTTTGTGAAAACTAAAAACCAATTAGCTAACTTATTCACTAAACCATTTGCACGTGATAGATTCATCAAGCTTAGAACTGAATTAGGTGTTGTGGACATGAAGAACATATGTTGATATCTATTCGGCTTGTAATTTTATTGGATCATGTGCTTGCTGCATTCAAATTGTTAAAGTTTGCATAATATGTGAATTGTCAGTATTTCAATTTGTTGAATTTGCACATAGATTTCACTTAAATTGTCAAAACCTGCACAATTTATGTTCTAGTATTGTTTCAATCTGCTAATCCTCACAAAACAACACATAAATTTCACTTAAACTGTGATAGTGTGAATTTCATGTTATCTAGATTTTTTAGTTAGTTAAATATGTGAAAACAACACATAGATTTCACTTAAAATTGTCACTGCACTAAAAATGTGTGACCTGGTTCATTTTTAATCAATTGACTCTGTATTTTTATGTGTTGATTTCACTTATGCTGATGTGGATTTGCTCGAATTAATTTTAATGGATTAACTCAATTAAAGTATTCATCACATGACATTATTTAGATTGTAGTAGCAACAAATAACATCTAGTACATAAGTTAAAAACCAACTTTTCATATTGCATTGAATATAAAGCACTTCATTTGCATGATTTCCAATATCCATGCATTAGTTGTGAACTATTTTGAATGGATAGCACATAGAATGCTTGGGAAACACATTATAGAATGCTTGAGAAACACATTATAGAATGCTTTAATACATTAATTGGTTGTGATTCCATGTACTGCATTGAATCCATAATACATTGAATCTTGTGCAAATTAATTGACTGATTTTAATAATCAACACGTTGATTCTATAAATACATGCATTGGCTCTCATATCTGCTAGCAAGAGCCAGACCTAGATTCACCATGCCTCGTAGACAGAGAACAACCCCTTCAGATGAGGAAAACTCCACCCCACCTACTTCATCCTCTCCCATTACCTTAAACCATGGAAGGCTTGAATCTTGGTTCGAAGGGTGTGAAGATAGGATCCAAACCTTCTTGATTAAGATCACTAGGAAGCAAATAATCATTCATAAGGTGTTGCGGCTGTCATGGATGAGGGTAGAGAACTTTTGGACTCTACAACAACACCTCAAATCTTAAAAATAGAAGGTCTTTTATGCCAACCTCAAGTTCAGCAATGACATCCTAAAATCAAGTGTCAAGGATGTTGATATGAAAATCACGAGAGAAACATGGAAGGATGTGGCTGGCCTAAGGCAAAGGGGTATACAAGTTCGCAAGGGTGAAACAACTACAGTGGATGAATTCAATTAGGTCAAATATTTCAACCAAGGTGTGTGCAATCAAGGTTAGCGAACTCGAAATTTCCATGTGGGAAGGCTTCGTGTGGAGGAAAGGTTGCTAGGCATGGTGGTGACCAAGATTATCATGCCTAAGAGGAGCAATCATTCAACCTTGAATGAAGGTGACTTGGTAGTGATGTACTGCATCCAAAATGGTGTGGTAGTATATTGGACATACACCATCTATAACGATATGTTGAAGGCCAATAGGCTAACTGATTTCAGGTTGCCATATGTGGTTCTCATCTTTAAGTTCATTAGCATTTTGGTGTTGATGTGGAAGGAGAGCTTGAGGAGTCCACTGGCTTGTTAAACCATGTCTCTACTCTCAATATGCACAAGATGTGATTCACCAAGATAGGCAATACATGGTTGTAGCAAGCTGCAAACATTGAAGTTGGAGTCAATGATCATGAAGCAAGCACAAGTGGAGCAAACGAAGGAGAAGATGATCCACAACCCATGACCATTGAGATATATCATCCTTTTAAGAGCAATGGACCTGCATATTCCCAATTTGAAAGGATGGTTATTAACCAACTTCAAGATTTGAACATGTCAGAAAATGCACACCATGCATATTGCAAAACAAGGTTCCAAGACTTGGATGACCAACTCCATAATGTTCATGACCTCCTAACCAATGTCTACAATAGAGACAACCCTAGGGATGAGTGAAGGGGATGACTCATAAGTCATGCATTGTATATTAGTGCTGCATTTTTTGTGTTTGTCTATTTGTTCCAGTATTTTAATCGGTGGTTTTTGCTTTCAATCGATTAATTATATCAGTCTCAACTTAATATTGTATTTTTCATTTTTGTTTTGTTTCTACAGTGTTTGTATCCACTATCAGTTGCTCTGATTGTATCTATGTTGATGCATTAATGAAAATTTTACTCTTTCTAAAATGATATATGTATTATCTTTAATTTGATGAATCCAAAGGGGGGAAATGAGTAAAGTTGGTTAAAAATGAGTAAAATTGGGTTAAAATTGGAAAACCTAGATATAAATTTGTTGGAAACATGAAATATAGCTAATTGATCTATAAATCTGAATTTAAATCATATTATTAGTGATAGAGAGAAAATATTTATATGTGATATGTATGAATGCTTGTGTGCTTTTGCTTGGATGTGTGTTTATATATTGGTATATTGTGTTCAAAAGCTTTTTCAGGTTTCTCTATGGATCTTAGTTCATCAATTCAACTTATGTTGGCTTCATCAAATTAGGGGGAGATTGTTGGCACAAGCAAGCTTGAAACAAAGATTTCATAAAGCCAAATGCATGAAGATCATATGTGGCTGATAAAGATCCACTTGAAGATTATGTTTCTAGTGTATTAAATATGGAAATAATGTGTTAAATGTAATGATTACATGTTATATCATGTAGGTAGGTTATATGACATAGGTTAAATGTCTTGTTAGTCTTTGGTGTCCTTTTTAATCTATTACAATTGGTTTTGATATGAATGTATTCAATCAATTGAATTATTTTTCAATAGACTAATTTCACTTAAGTCAAGTTGATGAAGATGTGACCACCTTATCAAGTTCCAAGGAGGCCAATCCTAGGAGAATCACTAGGAGCATGACAGAAGGGAAAACATTATCCTTTTTATCTTTATTTTGCATTTCTTTAGTTTCAATTTCTTAAAGTTGGTTGTGGTTGACTATTTTGAGTTGACTTGTTGACCTTGACTTAAGGGTTGATTTGTTGACCCAAGATTAGCTTAACCTTAAACCAAATGCTAATAAATTCCTTAATTTGCTTTTGTAGGAATAAGAAAGGAGGAGAACCACATAGGAGACACTTGGCGTCCTGTTGGTATCGCGCAGCGGAATATTTAATCTATGGTCAAAAATCAAGAGAGGGTGAATTGGATTTTTATAAGTCTTAACAAGTTTTAAAAAATTTTCTCAAAATTTAAATAATTAACTTAAAATCACAATTACTTTAAATGCAAGTGCAGATAAATAAAGAGTTTAAAGGAGAAAGATGCACACTGATATTTATACTAGTTCAGATCAAAAGATCCTACGTCCAGTTGTTAATCTCTTAAACAAAGAGATTAACTCAATCACTATAATAATCAGATTACAATAGATTATAAAAGAGTAAGGATTAGAAAACACCTCTCTTGAACAACCACAAGAGATGAACAAAAAGCTCCCCCTAAATCACACAGAGGATGACCAGCTTTCCTAGCAACAGCGCAGTACTCAATCTTCTAAGAACTCACTTAGAAAAAGTTATCACTCACTCACACTAGGCTTTTCAAAGCTATTTTTTAAGAATCTCACAGACCAACACTTTGCAGTCACAGCACAAGAACTCTGAATCTTAAAAAGGTGGTTTGAAGTTTGGAAACTGAGTTCTATTTAAAGAGATTTTCGCAGGCTGAGTTAGAAATGAAGAGTTTAGCTGAAACTGCCAAGGATAATCGATTACCCAAAATGGTAATCGATTATCTCATGTACAAATTTGAACAAATATTTTTATAACTGCCAGTGGTAATCGATTACCATAAATGGTAATCGATTATTTCAAGTCGTTTTTCAAGAGCCAAGTTATAACTGCCAGTGATAATCGATTACCATTCGTGGTAATCGATTATCTTAAGTAGGTTTTGAAAAATAGAATTTTTTGAGTTGGTAATCGATTATCATACTGATTTTTGCAAAAAATGAGTTTCTCTCAAAGGAGTTGCGAGCTAGTTGTTGTTCTAACAATTTTGCACCTAACTAGAAAAAACACCTAACTAGAAAAAGTTTAAGTCTATTACAATAAGAATCTTTAAACATAAACTATGTTGTCTTCAATATCTTCAAGGTTTTCTTCAGCATCTTTATCATCATTAAAATCTTTTAATCAATCTTTGTCAACACGTCCTAAGGAAGAGAGAGAAGGAAGACTTTCTAGAAGCATCTAGAAAGGGGCGGCCCATATGCCTTGGACACCAAGACTTCTCAAAAGTTCTAGAACCCTCCTTTAGGAGCCTTGGCCATGAAGACTTGCCATTGAGATGGCTTGGATGAAAATTCACCCATGTGCACCCTAGAATGACCTACTTTCTAGAACATGCTAGGTTTCTTTTGTAATCCTTTAACTTAGTTGTTTTGCTAAGGGGCCCCTAGACTTGTCTATTTAAGGGGACCTCTAACACTTGTACAAGGGTTGAACATTTAGGAGAAATTAAACACCTTTGTGTATCAACCATTGTGAGAGTCTTCCTCCTCAGGGAGTGGAGTTCTTTTAAGCCTTATCTTGAATCTTGATTTAAGTGGTGACACACATCGACTCATTTTCAAGGTTGCTATGGCTTCTTCTAGCCTAGCCTTGTTGTGGCGCGCTTCTCACATTTTTATCATTCCTTTCTTTTCTATTTTATGCTTTCTTCTTCCTTTGTGTGTGACTTAGGTTTTACTTTTTTTATGTGTTATCCACTCTTATTTGTTTTGAATCAATCCATTCTTCTCTTCTCTAGAACCTTGGAAAGGAACCTTCACATCTAGATAGCTTGCTATCTTAATGTCTAGTGGGGATTTTCTTGGTTTTCTTAATCAATTATCAACATATTCATTAATCTTCTAAAAGGAACAAGATAATCCTACATCACAAGTGAAATCAACTGATTGTACGAAAAATTTGATCGATTCATTTTACTTAAACTAGATAATATAAGTTTTGTTTTTGAGAGCAAAGGCACGATTTTAAGTTTTTGAGTGCAAAAAATGGTTATTCATCACTAGAAAAGTCTTTCTCTTTTATTACATAACTGCAAGGTGAAGATTGAAGATCTTGGTTGATCTTCGAGGGATTTTAGCATGGGGTTAACTTGAAGAATTCGTGTATGGTTGTCTAGGGAGACCCATCATTAGGTTTTGTAGTTCTTTTCTTTGGTTGTTTACCTGGTGTGATTCTAGGTTTGTGAGTGTGATTCTTACAGGGTTGTAGGCTAGACTTTTGTGTGAGTCAAAAATCTTGGTGTGTTTCTTTGTTCAAAAGTGTAATCTTGGTGTGCGATTTGTAAAACTTTTGAATATAGTGGAAACTAGGCTCAGGTTTCCCCAGTAAACTGGATGTAACTCTTGTATGTAAAAGTTTGTTGTTTGACTGAAATCTACGAATTCTGCATTCTGCATAATTTTTCAATATTTTAGCCGATTGTTCTGAAATTTTAATCAACTGATTCATAGGATTATGAACGGATTAGTCTGTTGTTTTTATTTTTGACCGGTTGTGCACTGTTTTATAGCTTTTGCACTGTTCTATAGCTTTTGCTCGGGTTGTCCCGGTAAACTAGATGTAGCTTTGTGATTGAGTGAACCTGTATAAAAACAATTGTGCCATTCTCTTTCTTTTATCTTACTCACTTTAATTTACTCAAAAATCTCAAGAAAACCAAGCAAATAATTCTTTGTTGTGTTTGAATGTGTTTCTATGTAATGTCATAGTGCATGCTTGTTAGAAATATTGTTTGGAACAAGTATTGTGTGTCAAAGTTAGTTGTTTGAGTTAAATCTGAAATTCTGCATAATTTCCCAAGAATTTAGTTGATTGATTTGAAATTTTAATCAACTGATTCATAGGCTCAAGAAAAAATTAATTTATTGTTTTATTTTTTGATCGATTGAAAGTCTATTGTTCTGCAGCTTCTGCATTCAAATTTTGTGGTCTATTTGATTTAATCAAAAGGGGTTTTAAGCTTTCGAAAAAGTTTTAAACAGTCAGTTCAACCCCCTCTTTCTTGGCTTAAATCACCATTTCAATCTAACAATAAGTGAACTAAACATTACTCTAGACAAAACATATGGGTTAGAAAATGAAAGTGACTTAAAATATATGAAATAGAAGATGAAACAAGAACAAATAAAGTGTAAAAGGCACAAACATTCACCATGGTTGAGTTCTTAAGCACAATGGCCGAATGACTCCAAAGGTACAATGATAATAACCATGTAACCAATTAGGTGAATGAAAGAAAATAATTCAAAACAAGTAAGAAAACAATGAAACAACACAAAATTAAGAAAAAGACTAAGAAGATGAACTTATCTTTGAAGTGTGATCAACTAAGCTCATGATATCACATTATGAGTCCATCTTCAAAGAGAACACCGAGAGGAAGCCATGCGAATTGGAAGAGACTTCCATGGAGAATATTGGAGGCGTAGAAGCAAGGTTGATAGGAGGAGAAATGGTTGTACTATGGTGTTTTGAAGAGGCTCTCAAGTGAGGTTAGACCAACACTTATGGAAAAAGGCCAGAGAAAGGCACTAAGGGGAGCTATAGCATAAATTAATTCATAAAAGGTTAAAGATTTGAAGTCATCTCAATAGAGTTTCTCTATATATTCATGAGTGATTTTACAAGACCCTAAGCTCTCAACTTATAAGAGAAAAGGAGAGCTAGGTTGTCTAGAAAAATGGAGAAAAAAATTATCTAGAATATGGTAATTGGAACCAAAAAGAGAGCATGAGGAAGGTGTGACTTGCCAACTAAGCAAGTCACATGGAACTTGTTCCTAGGTACACAAAGGAGTAGCTTGGTGGACAAGCTTTGCTCATGAAGGATCTAGAGTCCTTAAAGGAATGCGCACTCCTCAAAGGCCCAACAAGGTAGGCCAAAAACTCTGTTGGTCCAAAACACTTCCAAGGTCCAAAAGCCCTCCAAGGCCCAAAAGCCCTCCAAGGCCCAACACATGACCTAAAGAAAATTCTATTCTAGTGGGCCCATAATACGAAGCCCAATATGAAATTATAATCTAGTATTTACAAATAAAGAGTCTTAGGCTAGGTCTTTACATTCTCCTTGATCTATGTAAACTTCAACTTGGGTCTTGCATGCTCAGAGGAGGCATATTCTTCTTGTATCCTCCTACCATGGCTCTGGTGATTGGTTCCTTAGCTAGAGGTCTCTCATCAGTTAGTGACCCAACCATGGGTTTTCTGAATGTAAATAATTGACTCAAGGTTTGTTGTTTGCTTCGAATGTCATTAGTATTTTGCAATGAAATTAATTTTTGTAGCCTATGGAAGAAGTATATGAGGAAATAAATATTATCTAACCCATATAGTTTTGTACACGAGTCATGTGCCTAAAATGTTCTTTGACATGCTATTGACCCCACTGATTTAATTTAATCTTTAAGCTTTTGAAGATGAACTGAAATTGGTCAAATTGAGGGGTGAGGCCATGCAGGTAAGCAGTAGCTGGTCTCGCTTCTTATGTCACTTTGACTTGTCTACATTCTAATTGGTATGTCTTGGAAAAAATTTATGTTCTTTTTCCAGTGTCGCTCATGCTACTAAAAGTGCAATGGTTAGTGTGGACTCGAATAGGGTCCAACAGTTGTGTAATGCAGCCAATCCGGAAGTTTTTGAAGTTGAGAAGGTTAAAGTTGCCAATTACCTGTGTCTAGTAAAGTTCTTATGAGTCTAAATTTTCTAGATTTCTTAACCATTAGTTCTTTTGTTAGGGAAATTATGTTATCTCTTGAGGATATAGCAATGGTGGAATCCAAGGAAAAGTCTTTCAAGGCTCAAATGATAGTATGTCATTACTCCTAATCTTTTTCTTTGTTCTTCCCTGACAGGTTCACCTAGCTGTTGTTGGTGCTTTCCAACTAGTTTTATGGAACCAGCTGTGTTAAGATTGAAGGCAACGTTGGCTGCAACAAAAATTAGAACCCCAAGAATACCAATCATCTCCAATGTGAATGTGGAGCCGCATATAGATCTTGTCACAATAAAGAAGACATTGGCAGGTCAGGTACCAGTCATACTTGTTTTTGTCCAACATGAAGCCATGAATGGTAAATAATTGCCTCTGTACTTTGTGAAAATCTAGAATTTTGCTATATCAATTTTTATATTTCAATTACTTTTTGAAGATATCTTAAATGAATATGTTTTTCGATCAAACAAATAAAACGTATGAAATTAATAGTTATACAACATTGAAACTAGTTCTTTTTTCACATTTATATACTATATTATATTTATCTCATAAAATTACAATCTCTCTCTCTCTCTCTCTCTCTCTCTCTCTCTCTCTCTATATATATATATAT
>Ga0214544_1004298_pt1 | contig 28720 bp, 9 predicted proteins | sample CNSS3metaG_FD_160074 | JGI IMG/M metagenome (GOLD analysis project Ga0214544, IMG submission 160074) | Root nodule microbial communities from cowpea collected in UCLA plant growth center, Los Angeles, California, USA - CNSS3 | ecosystem: Host-associated > Plants > Roots > Nodule | place: USA...
ACGAGTGGATGTTCAAAGGGGCCGTTTACATGAACTGCTCGGATTACAATGATGAGATGGAAAGTAGAAATGTGGGTCCCATCATTCATGCCAAATGCTTATCAGAGAACTCAATGTTCACCAATTTGGTAAGAGACCTGTTATGATATAGATATCTTTCATTTTGTTATACTTTAGGTAGTAATTTGATTGGAGTATTTTTTTTGCAGGGTAATGATTAATGGTTTGCCTCCATAGCATTGCCCAATGGTGTAGTCGGAAGCTTACCAAGGGTATCCACCCAGTTTCACATTGCATACTAAATTTTGATGATCCTTTATACTCAAAATTTATTGCCTCTAACTGGTTCTTAGAGCGGTTAAACAAATTTTGTGCTCCTTTTTGGTTATTGTACTTTTACCCGGGAAAAAAATTGCGTAGTGTTCAACTATATAATTGAGCTAAACTTAATCGTCGATAGTGCATTTAACATATCTGGCGATAATCACTAGGCAAATAACTGTGCCCATGGTAATCCAAATATACGATAACGTTATCTGCAGCAACAAAAAAAACCACGATCTTAATTTCCCTCGTTATTTTCCGTAGTTAAATTTGTTAAGGAGGGATTGAAAGTAACTACTCTCAGTTGGATGCTCCCATCCCAACAAAGTGTGACGTTAAAACAATTTTCATACCTTAGGCGATTTTCATCCCATCTAAGTTTCTAGTCACCCCTTTTTTCACTGTATATATGTGTTAATAATTTCTCCACCTCTGGATAAAAATCAAATACTTAAATAGTTGAATGGTTACGTATTGATAAGTTCATTCATTCGATGTTATTTACTAGTTTTTTCCTCAAAAAACATTATCTCTCATGCTGTTGCACGCAACATGGAACCATTGAACATTGTTATCTGATAGTTAACCATGTTTCCATTGTGCAAAGCTAATTTTAGCCATTGGATATATTTTGGTTTTAAAATTTATAGTTGATATTTTTTCCATTTTCCTTCACCCCACCACGACCACGACCTTTTTTTTTCTTTTTTTAATTTGCCCTTCAACAATCTTCTTTATTTTTTTTTTTGGCAAAGTTTCTCTCCACCTAAGATTTACCTTCTTTTCTTTTAATCTTTGGCGAACTTTCATTTCCAACTCTAACGAATGCTTTTTGATTTGGACTGGACTAGCGAGATAGTATTTATATTCATCCTTAACTGATGTCTTCACCGTCAATGTCACTGGTGAGAGCGTAACCATAAAGCAAAAACTTCAATCCTCTTTGTTCATTTTTGCAGTGGAAGCTGGTGCATGGGGGCAGCGGTGGGAGTTGCGGGGAACTTGGAAGGAAGAAGGGAATATAATGCCTTTTTTTTTTCTGGGGTCCTTCTCTCTCACAAATGTACGCTAATTTTTTTTAATACAAGTTTTAGATAATGTTCTTTGTTTTTGGTGATGAATGTTGAGTGTTTTGGTCGATTGGTCTGGTAATGGTTTAGTTTGTAACATGTTTGGGTAATTTTAATTATTTATTGTTTGTGTTATGGGTGATAATTTGCGGTGGGTATTCTCAACTTAATGGCTTTACTCAACGATGGAAGAAGATGAAACAATTCCTCTTTATCTCTGTATATGTTCGCACACAGAATATTATACTTGATTTAATTCTAACAACATAATCGTAGGTGCGAGACAGTGCCAAAATAATCTAATCAAATCCTTTTGGATTTGGAGCGGTGAGATAGTATATGTTATTTGTGTTCTGAACGATGGATTTGTGTTGGGTGGTATTCTCGGTTTGACAACTTTACTCAACAATGAGGAGTTATTTTTTCATCCAAATGGTGCAATTTCTTTATGGAATTATAAAAGAAAAATTATGTAACTCTTTAAAAAAAATTTGAGACCAAAGTCATGTCAACTTGACAAAAATTCATTACTAAAGAAAATTTACATTAAAAGTAGTTAGCAAAGTTATAGTATATTATATTTACAAATATTTAAGTAATTTATTATGTGAAATAAAATAAATTTGACTTACTTTTATTAATTATGTTTTGAATTTTAGCATATAATTAAGACTAAAATAAAAATATAAATGCATATTAAATAGGAAAATATCGTTTATATATTATAAAGAAATATATATTCAACGTTATTCAGCTCAAGATTAAAACCACGATAGAGGGAATTTTAAAATCTTCTAAGATGCTTTGGATTTTTCGGTTCCTAATGTTAAAAATAAAATATTCAATTCCTGAAAGGAAAAAAAAAAAAAAGTAAAAAAAAAAAAAATAGTGTAAATTGATTTCTTAAATTCTGAAGCCCTCAATTTCTATAAACGTTGTGGAGAGAGTCTGACGGTAGAAAATATTCTAATTTATGATATAATTAGAAGGTTTAATTAATCGTATAGTACTCAGTTTGGGGTTAGTATGTCAAATAGGTACCCGGTTTTAAAAAAGTGTCAATTGCATTCCAACTTTTAAAAATTGCTTCAATTAGGTCCCTTTCAGACAGAATTGACTAACGCCGTTAGTCAACGTGCCACGTGTCAATATGTGATTTTTTTGATTTTTTAAATTTTTTTAAATTTTAAAAAAAAATTAAAAAATGCCACGTGTCAAGTCCCTGTGTATGACACGTGGCATTGCAATGCCACGTGTCAATATCATTATCAGATGTCATAATGTTGATTTCGATTTAGTCCCCATTTATATTTTTTCGTTTCAATTTAGTACCTACTTATGTGTATTTGATTCAATTTTGACCTAATATTTTTTAATAATTAAAATATTTTTTTATAAAATTAAAAGTAATTAAGTATAAAAGTTTTACAAAAATTAAGTATTTGATATTTATATTAAAATTTAGTGGTAAAAGTCATTTTATTAAGTCATTTTTAATAAAAAAAATTACTATAACATTCATACCAATAGAAATTTTGATTTAAAATTAGTAAGAGACAATATTATTTTATTTAAAAAATAAAATAAAAATTAACAAAACATGAGTACTTAATAAAAAAGTAATTAATAAAATAATATGTTAAAAAGTCATTTTTAATAAAAAATATTAGTATAATATTTATACAAATAATAAATTTGGTCTGAAATTGAGAGAAACATTATAAATATTAGTACTTAATTTTGTAAAAATATTTATACTTAATTATTTTTAATCTTATAAAAAATGGATTACAAAAATATTTTAATTATTAAAAAAAATTGGGACAAAATTGAATCAGAGACACATACTTAGGTACTAAATTGAAACAAAAAGACATATATGGGGACTAAATCGAAATCAACACAATGACATCTAATAGTGACATTGACACGTGGCATTACAATGTCACGTGACATTACAATGCCACGTGGCATTGGCAATGCCACATGTCATACACATGAACTTGACACGTGGCATTTTATTTTTATTTTTAAATTTTTTAAAAAAAGATTTAAAAAATTTAAAGAAAAATTAAAAAAAAAAACAAAAAAAAACCACATATTGACACGTGGCACGTTGACTAACGGCGTTAGTCAACTCTGTCTGAAAGGGACCTAATTGAAACAATTTTCAAAAGTTGGGATGCAATTGACACTTTTTTAAAACCGGATACCTATTTGACACACTAGCCCCAAACTGGGTACTATACGATTAATTAAACCTAATTAAAATCTAACCAACAAAGGCAAAAGATAGAATTTAAGGTACATAGATGAGTTTATGATTATTGAAGACTGTTGCGATAATGTTGAATAGTTATTAGAGTACCACAAGAATGATTACATCTTTAGTCTACTACGGATAATGATATTTTTATAATTAAATTGTTTAATCTATAATGATATTTTGATAATTTTTTCTTATAATCTAAGATGATATATTTTAAGTTATTTTAGAATGTATAAAAATGAAAATAAAAAAATATAAAATATCAATTAAAAGATATCATCTTAGATAAAAATAGATAAAATTTAGTTATTATTTATTGATACGGTTATGAGAGTAGATGTATTCCAGTTCTGGCTCCACCATAAACCTTCTACTCAAACACTCTTCGTCCTTCACCTCGCATTCCTCTGACCCTATCAGCTGCAGCATGCATGAGATTAATTACATTTAATTAGGTCAAATAAATGGAGAATGAATATGATTAGAGGAGATTAAACAGATGGTATATCTTTACTTCCATGTCATCGACCTTCATTTTTTTCTCAGCTATATCAAGTAGCTCAAACCTTGGAGAAAAACAAGTACCATGGAAACAACGTTGTTTTGTTTGTACAAGGAAACGTGCAGAAGCTAAGGAGGAAAGAGCAAGAAGAGAGACAAAGAAGATAAGCTGTTGCTGCTTCATTGTTGAAGGGTACTCTGAGAAACCAAAGTTTATATATGCCTCTACCATGGTGGAAGAAGGGAATAAATAAGTCCAACAATTAACCCACTACTTTAAAATCAACTTTTCAATTTTTTTTTTCATTTTTTAGTTTAAATTTGAGATCTCACTAAAACTAATCATCTAATTCTAGTTATAATAAAAACATGTTGGTTTATGGACACTATGTATGGGAACACTTACACTTTCACACACTTTTCTTAACTGCCCTACCCATTTCAACTTACTATAACGCCTTATTTTAAAAAACCTAAGTCTTTTATGTTAAGTATATCTACTTCGCAAAACAATTTAACAGATTTTTGAATATAATTAAATTCATCTATAATCTATATTATTTTTAAAATTAATCTTACTAATATATTAGGTTTTCTTAATTTCTATATAATTAATTGATTAAGTAAAAAAGAAGACTTTTAAAAAAGCAATAAACAATTATCTTGACAATTTAAGGAGATAATTAGCTTAGTAGAAATACTGAATACTATAAAATTTGATTGAGAAAAGATAGATTAGAGAACAATTTCTTTCAAAACATTTGTTCTTTTTATGATTTAAATATGTTTTTAATTTCTAAATTTTGATGTGAGATTGAAATTCGTTTTTGTTCGAAATTTTGTTACATTTTAGTCTCCAAATTTTTAAAATGAATGGATATAGTATTTTTACCTATTTATGTTAAATATTCTTGACGTGTCAACGCATTTCATACTAGTATTTGAGTTGTTTACACTACTTAACACATTTTTACTATTATAAAAGAATAATAGAAGAAGGAATATTGAACAAAAATATAACAAACTTTGCTTTATTGAATTGAATGATTACAATAGAAGTCTACTTTCATTTATATAGAGAAATTAACCCTAAACTTGAAATTCTAAATCATTTATATAACAAAAAAGATAGAGTGACAACTATCTTGATTATTACAGCTTTCCTTTACAAACTTAATGTGGTGCATAAATACAAGGAGAATCCACTACATTGAGTTTGGAATGTATGAACAAGAACCGATTGGAAAAGAGTGGTTTAATTAGAGCATCAAACGATTGATTTGCGGTAGGAATATGATGCACGTGAAGCTTTTTAGATAAAACCTTTTCTAACAAAGAAAATATCGATTTCCATTTTGAGAACGAAGAATTGGATTGTGGGTGACACCTACAACACTTTGATAATAATAACACAAAGTTGGAACTAAAAAAGAAAATGACGATTATGTAAGAAGAGTTTGGTTATTCTTCTATAATATTCATTTCAAGGGTGATTAGAATCGCGTTTGATACATCAACAAAATTTAATATAATTAAATTTAAAAAATTATATTCATTTATTTTTAAAATTTAAGATAATAATATACTAAAGTTCCATACAAGGTTAGAGAATAAAATATATTTAACTCATTTTTATTTTAGTTTTAATATATAATTATCGGTTCTTGTAAGAAGAATATGTACAATTTAGCAACCTTCTTATAAAAATGAATACAAACGTTATTCAAGATTTTATGAAAAGGTTCAGAGGTAGTATATTATTTGTTTTTTTTTTTCTATTTTCTTTTCTATCATTTTTACTTCTATTATATCGCCTATCTTTTTTTCATTTCTCATATCTCTTTTTTTTCTCTCTTCTGTATCTCACTTTTCTGTACAAATTCTTGGTATAAATACAATTATATATACTTTTGGTCTTTAATATACATGGGTACCCTTAATCTTGTAACATTGAGGAGATCCAATATCATGACATTTTGTCATGTTAGAATTAATGTGACCACAATGAACAATTGAGTGGAGTTATTACTCAGTATGTACTCTCTTTTTATTTCTTCATACTTTATAATAGAAATGTAAAGGTGAAAAGGAAAAAGTACAGATACATATCTATATTATTTGTAGAGGATATTCGGGGATAAGCACCAAAATTATATTTTAGTGGTATTTATATATTTATTCCATTAAACCTTTTTATCTTGCTCCATCATTTACCAACCCAGCAACGGTAGGTGACAAAAAAATTGTCAACTATAAAAAGAATAGAGACACTAATTTTGCATTAGAATTACTTTTCGTTTTAGATAAGTAACCGAGACTATGAGATTTTTTTTAAAATGGTTGTTTATGTTAATCAAATTCAAGTTTTTCCTTTAATTTAAAAAAATGAAAATTTATATAAATTTGTCCATAAGTAATTATTTTTAAATTAACTTAATTAATATACGATCGTTTAAAACTGTTTCATTATTTTTTACCTTGACATGAAATTGAGTATCGAATAAAATCAAGGAAAGTAAAAATAAATAAATAAAAATAGATACTTCCATGATTGAAATTTTGTTAGTCGTCATATTTCACGTCATTGTTAAATGGGTTGAAGAGATTTTGCACGCTAGTGTTATGACTTTCATCCTAAGAAAAAAATGGTTCGATCTATATTTCTATAGAAATTAAAGTTATGTTTTGCCATACGGTCTATTTCCACTTCATTCTTTCTCATTTCGTCTATCAATTTTTTTTTAATTAATTAAATTTTAATTATTTTTAAAACTGCTCTAGGAACGTGATTCTGGAGAATGCAAAATGAAAACCTGAAACATGCATAGTCTGTAATATTGTCTGTTGTCTATGTATTTTCACAATTCTTTACTTAGACCCAACAAATTAACAAGTGATCCAAACTCCATACATCGACTAAATACATTTCAACAGCTTATTAGATAAAATAACACTTTAATGATGTAATAATATAAGAGCAAAGAAGGTAAAAAAAAAAAACAGGACATTCAAAGCACAGTATTCCTTGGAGCACAGGATTGACTAATATAAAACCTCCAATCGGAAGTAGCATTAAATTCTGAAGATTCTACACACAAGATGCAAACTTTTCCAGAAGCATACAAGAGTTTGCAGTATTGAAGCAGAACCACTCGTGACAAAGGTGTGAATATTTGAAAATGATGATTTGCCTGAAACAGTTGTATCAACTTAAAACATTAATTACCTGCAGCTGAAATGTCTGAGAGTGCTCTGGAGCTCATCATTGGGAATGAGTCGCAAATGAGAGAGAGGATAATTATGGTCATAGGATTCCCAAATTCTCTCTTTTATTTTCATACTTGCATTTTAAAAACCTTTAAAATCTGAATTACACTCCCAAAGCTTCTTAAACACGCTCTAATTGAACCAAAGATGAAAGATGCAAGAACATGGAATCTATAAGAATAGATCATTATTACAAGAAAAAAAAAATCATTGTCTAACTATTTCTCTGCATCTCATATTTTACAACAGTGCCTTTGGTCAGCTAGTATACCGTGTCTCAAGTCATCTAAGGTACTATCAAACTAACCATACAGAACTTACATGGATCCACGAAAAAAGCTTTCACCTTGTAAAGTTTAATTTCTTCTATTATCGAAAGAGGTAAAAGAAATTAAGTGTAAAGCTGGAGTGAAGTATATAACCTATCCTATTGAAGATGTATCACTACTATAGTCACTATATGCTGCAGGAAAGCTAATCTACATAGAAACCAGAAAGCAACATATGTCAAAAAAAGAGATGGACAAGTGGCTCCCATTTTACCTCCGACAACAACTCATATCATAACCAATAAAGAAGCTGCCATCTCGCAGATTAAACGTGAAATTTGTAAAAGTCAGGTAACTGTCTACCAGGACAGGCAATGCAATTTTATCTGTTCAAAGGTTCTAACTGAACTTCCATTCTCCCAGAAGGTAGTGACTCTTTATCTGCAGTTGTTCTAGTTGAGCTCAAGAGATCAACTGAATCATCTTCCTCAAGATTACCAAACACCCAATTGCTTTTTGCAGATACCTGCTTCTTTATGCGCTGCTTTTCCTGGTATTCTAAATAAATAACAATCAAAGCACCCACTAAGAACCAAATTGCCATAGCCCAATTGAGTCCACGGGCATTTTCCACATCATACCTGTCTCCCAGATGCTTCATCCCAGTAAACAGTGCCGCGATGCCAACAACAATGGCACATCTACCAACAAATGCGTGGAAATATTCCCAAATAACCCTCTTGAAGGGTGCTTGCTCCCCATTTGCTGGCTTTTGAGGCCTTAAGAAAGCATTTACTGGCTGTATACAGGCAAAAAATATAGTAGCTAATCCAAATTTCACATGTGTTGAGCGGACATAAAACCCTCTAAGCTCAGCAACAGCAAAAAGAAGGGCAAGTAAAACAATTATTAGCCCTGAGTATTGTAAGTAAACATGAATCCGGAACCATCCGTCACCTTTAAGATGTTTTAAGTATCTGGCGGCCAATATCCCTCCGGGAAACAGGATACCCCATGCAACAAACATCATAAATCCATGCACAGCCAAAACAGGAAGCAAATCCTGTTCCGCTTCAGCTGACCCACGCATCAGTTGTACACGGATAGGCCTATTACTTGTACTGGAATGCATATTCCTATTAGTAAGATGGTCATTAGTCCATTTAGCACCCATTGCCCAAACAACTTTGAGTGGAGATGTGGGATCAATAATATTTTTACACTCTACCCTCTTTTCCCGCCTACAAGATGGATCCAAGGGACGCGTAAACTCCAAAGTAATGATGCCATTTTCTGTTTTACACCTCACATGTGTCAAATTCTCCCGTGTAAGATGCAGGCTTAAAGCGTCTTTTCCATCAATCCAGTAAGTGTTTACATGTCCAATACCAGATTCATCCACCCAACCCACATACACATAGCTGTTCACCATTCCACTTCCAAATCCTATGGCAAGATAACCACTTTTTTTCTCGCCACGAGCTGCAATAGATATGGAATCCTTTGACAATGACCAAAAGAAAGTAACCTGTTGATCATCCAAAATGACACTGTTATTATACATATCTGATAAACCCCCATCAACAACCTCAACCCTCCAACCCATTTTCTGGTCATACAATGAATGGTAGTAGATGTTATCAGGAGTGTTCCTGTCAGGAGCCCAGACTAATTCTGTAGGACTTCCTTGAACTCCATGGGCCTCTGGACCTCCAGCATAAATAGTCTCAGTCTGATTCCTCGTCGTTGCATTTCCACCAAGCGGATCTGAAGTAATATAAAGAGCAACATCATGCCCAGCTTGGATGGAAAACTTGACTGGAACCCCTCTTTCCACTCTCAAAACAGGAGCTTCCTTTTTGTTGATGTAAAGAACCTTTGCAGGATTTGGAGGGTTGGGGTAATGCATTGCCGGAGCCGAAGATACCACCAGCGGATTATTGCCATCTGCAATGATAACACCTTGATCTTGTTTATCTTCGGCATCCAAGGGTCCAATACAGTCATTCACATGCTCCGAGACATTCAAAAACAAATGACCATAATTTACAGCCCCGTGATTCTGAGGAAGATAGTAAGGATTAATAGTATCAGGAGGCTTAATAGGCCCCAAAGCCCAAATAACCTTCATATTTGCAGTATGATTCACAGGGCGATCATACTTTCCACTAACCTTAGTCAAATGCCATCTGTATCTAACGAAGGACACCCCATCGCTCCTATGCCCATAAACCAACATTGAATTGTTTACTAAACCCACCCCATCAGGCCCTTCATAAACTGAATCAGGACAAACCCCTTGAGCAACTCCATCAACATTTTTCGCACACTCACTATACTTCGTAATGAAAAAATCATCCACAAAGGGTGCACCATCTTCCTTAAACCCTGCGACGGCAACATCGCCACCAATCATGAGATCAGAGTCTTCGGCACTGGGTTCAGCCCATCCAAAAGCCATGTAATCGGTGATCCCAATCGCAGCCTCCAACCCAATTTCAAGAGAATCCTCAGACACATTCAAACTCCACCTCAACCTGAAATTCTTCGACAAAACCTTGCAATTCTCGAACACCGTCGGAGGCGGCTTCGCCGGAGCGTCCCCACGAAGCACGACGTGGCCGAAATCAGAAGCGGCGCTGCGATCCCATACGGCGAGGACGTTGATCATGCTCCACGTAACATTGCTCAGCAAATGCACATCTAAGGTGGAGTTCTTATAGGTTCCGTGCAATCCGTCGTTGGAAACAATAAATCCGGCGGTAAGATTATCGAAACCAGTACCCGGCGCACCCCACCAGTGGACGTCGGAACCGGGAAGCATGTCAAATTGGGAAACCCTAAAGGAGCAATCGTCTGTGATTTTCAGAGATCCTCGAAGCTGGTGCTGAACCAACTCGAACTGGGACTCCGAATCGACGAGGGAGCTGTTCCGAGTGCAATTCGGAGCAGGATCCGCATACCGGAACAACAACAACAAGTGGAAGAGGAAGAGAAGAAAGAGGGATCTGCGAAGCATGAGGGGTGCAAATGTTGCACTGTCACGCAAATCGTGTGGATCGGAATCCACGGTGACGAACAGTGCAGGAGAGGGTGGTGATTGCGTTGTTTATGCGCCGTGAAAGGGTTGAAGTAGATCAGACGTTTGTGTAATTGCTCCAGGTAAAGAAATGAAGAATGTTTTACACGTTTTAAGGAGTGAAAATGGAGTTCTATTGTATTGTATGCATCACTGTCCCGTGGAATGGATCTGACGCAGTTGTCCTTACTCAGGGGTTTACTTGATTCCTACTTTGTAGTATTCGAATTCTGATTTTTTTTTCTTTCTATATACGTTTCATTTTATAATTTTAATTAGGTTAAAATTCAGAAATTTAAAATAAATATTTTTTAAAAATCAATTATCTAAAATTAAATATGATTCTTTTGAAAAAAAAAAAAGTATATTTAAAAAGAGACAAACACGCGATTAAAACAAACACTCTGTTTCTTTTATTAAAAAGAAAAAACCTTTTAAAACAAATAATAACAAACAATTCTGTTTCGGGTGTAGGGACCAAGAGCCTACTAAAGAGCCTCTTCAAGCTTACTCTACTTCCCACTGCAACGATAACTTCTCCCTGAAAATTCACTCCTTAGCTCGATCGGCTGGGATGATCGGGGTACCTGTCTAAAAGGCTCTGATGCTTAAGTCAGTAAAGAATCGATCGGTGTATCAGTACAGCTACTGTAATAAATGCGAATTTAAGATCTTCATCAACCTACCTTTGGACCCTATTTATAGTTTTCGGTGTGGGCCTGTGATTAAGGTTACTTAATCACGGCCCAATGATCCTTTAATCAAGATTACTGACTCGTTTAAAGTTACTTAACCCGATTGACTGGCTGTTTGACCGTGCGACCGATGGCCGCTTGACTGGATTATTTATACTTCGTTTTTAACAAGTGAATGATTCGTGTATGGCTGACCGACCGACTACGGAAGTCTAGAGATTGATCAACCGACGGTTGGTTCATTGATCGCCCTTTGTTATGGTTAGGTGCTATTCGTGCTTGTCCGATCGACCAATGAAAGACTACCGATGGACCGATGGGTTCTGACTTATTTGTTTAACCGTGGTTGGCTTTTAACTTATTTATTTAACCGTTTGACCGATGGTCCAACAGTTTGTTCATCAGCCGTTCGACCGATGGTACGTGATTTGTTCGTTTGGCCGATGGTCCTACATTCTACTCACGAGCCGTTCGACCGGTAGTCTTTGAGCGATGCTACGTGGTTTGCTTGTAGAACCAATTGACCGATGGGACGTACAGTACAAATTTCGTTCTATCTCAACTATTTAATATTTTAACTTTTTATTTATCTCTCATTTAGGAGAAAAATGAGTTGAAATTGTTTCCATAACTCTTTTTTTGTATTGTCTTTATTGTACTTTCAACCTATATTTTAAAATATTTAACATAATTTAAAATATGAAAAGTTAGTATATTTTAAAAATTTACAAAAATCTAAATTTAAAAAGATAGTAAGATAAAATCAATTCATACATACTTAATAATAACAGAAGAAAAAGTACGGAACAAAAACATAATAAACTCTGTTTTGTTGAACCGAGTGATTACAATTATATATAGCTTTGGTATTTGATATACATGGGTGTCCTTAATTTTGTAACATCGAGGTGATCCCAAATCATGACATTTTGTCATGTTAGAATTAATGTGACCACAATGAATAATTGACGTGAGAAAATCAATTTTGATTGATGAAAAAGTTAAAAAGAGTTATTTCTTTTTTATGTAAATTTTTTATTTATAATTGATTTTAGAAATTGATTTTGAATATTTTTAAACAATTTTTTAGCATGAATTAATTTTAGAAATTAATTTTGGATGTTTCCAAACCAAAGCACCAAGCGCGGAGTGCAGCTACTACTCAGTATGCACTCTCTTCTTATTTCTTCATACTTTATAATAGAAATGTAAAGGTGAAAAGGAAAAAGTACAGATACATATCTATATTATTTGTAGCGGATATTCGGGGATGAGCACCAAAATTATATTTTAGTGGTATTTATATATTTATTCCATTAAACCTTTTTATCCTGCTCCATTTACCAACCTAGCAAAGGTAGGTGACAAAAAAATGGTTTGTTGAAGTCTTCAACCTTTTATACTTGTTCTTCTAGCATATAAAAATTTGTTGAAGACTTGAAGAAATTCAACTGATGTGACAGTGTAAAAGGTTTGACCTGGATGACCCTCCAATTGAAAAACAATTAATCTTCTTAAGATGATTTGTTGATTGGACTTTATAAGTTTTCATAAGTAAGCTTCATTTGTAGATCAATATCTCACGCCAAACTCTGAAAATGAGGATAGTGAGTGATCATGATAGAAGTTAACAAATGGAACTCATGATACCCGTTTTTCTCCACTGGGATAAAAGGGATAAAACCATTCAAAGAGGGTTCAAAGTAAATATTCTTTCTTCAAAGGATTAGTAAGAATATCATAAGCAGAGTCTTGCACCAGATTGTCCACAAGGTGGCTTCACACAAATCCCACCTATTTCACATAATAGTTCAAATATTCCTCCATAAAATTTTGAACTTATTGGCTTCATGCATAAAAGAAAAGCAGTGAGTTTGTGTTTACCTTGGTCTGTTACATCTCTGTGCTACAAATGCATTTTAGGTTGTTCTAGGCAAGGTATTCTAGTATCTGGTCTGGTTAGGTGTTTTCTCTATTACAAATCAGATAATGGTAGTACTTCTTGTACCTTGTTTACTTTCTTTTTATTGTGTGCTGATTTAGAAAAAACCTGCAAAAAACAGATAGATTCTGACTTGTGAATTCAAACTTTCTAGAAATTAAGCTTGGACTTTATCGTGAATCAGAACGGATGGTTTTGACCGGCAAAGGGAGAATTTAAGTGATCACATTCATGACTCTTACCACAGAAATTTCTCGAATTTAATACAGCAAACAAGTAGTCAACAAATTTACTAAAATTTTGTAAGATCTAGAACAAAATTTCGAATTGAGAGTAATGGAGATGTTCACACTACGAATTGTGGATCTGACTGTGAATGCATGCACACACGAATGATGTTCCCTTCTCAAGCGTGGAAGTCAACTTCCAACTCTGAATAGATTTCATTTATATGCAGTATTCTCTGTAGTCTAGATCAGTATGTTGGAAGTTACGTATTGATTAGAAATAAGATGATTTAAAAGTATATAAATGAATATAAATCTGATATTAGAGTCATAGTTAATTTCTGTTGGGCTGGTATCAGATCGCATATTTCTAACAAATATAATGCAAATTGTATAGTAAACTAAATTCAAGCACAAAAGCTATTATGTCTGTCCTTTACTATGATAGTTTTTTTAGTAAAATGAGTTCATAATTTTAAATTTCAGTATATACAAAACATAAGCATATGCATAGGCTCATAACTATAACTGTGAAAATGGGTTAGAACCTGCGAGCTAATTCGTCTCACCACAGGTTTGAGCCGGGTTGGGTTGAAAATTTTGTACAAATTTTTATCTGACCTACTTAAAATCTGACTCACCCAAGTTGAACTCGTAGTAAGTCGGCTTGACTTACCAACTTGCAAATAAAGGGTCACACAAGTGTTTTTTCTTAAGTTGGACTTTGTATTTGGGTCATATTATTTTTTTTTAACACATAGATAATTTGTATTTTGTATTTTTGTAATTTTAGTTCGTATTTGGATTATATTGAAGTTTATTTAGATTTTAATTAAAATTATAATTTAGTTTTGATGAAAAAAATAAAAAAAATCTGTTTTTTAAATTAAATGAGCATATGAGCCAACCCGTTTAATCTACTAACCCGTGATGGATCAGGTCGAGTTTGAATTTTTTTAGCTCGCTAATAAATGAGTTAGATTAGATTGGCTCATTAAATGATAAGTCTGTAGTGGGTCTAATCGAGGCAAACCATATTACCCGTTTTGAGAGTTTTACTGAATAAAATTGATTTGAGTAAATGAAAAGGTAAGGGTTGTTTATTAAATTCTTATTACACGATAATTTTGATTATAAAATAAATCTAAAAAAATATTCTGAATATACCGAAATAGACTTAAAATTTATTGGAATCAAAAACTATTTTTCTGAATACATTTGGTGTGAAGTGTATTATATTAAAAAGAAAAGTTATAATTTGAATTGTGATATAGCAGTTGATATATGAATAGTCAACCCTTCGCTTTAATATGTACAGATTTTGTCAGCGCCTTCACTTTAATGGGCAACTCATTTAAGTTTCTTCACATTCTATTCAAAACCTATGGGCCAGTAATTAATTTTACATTAACTATTTTTCGGATAATTTTCAAATAAAATTTATTTACAAACATATGCGTTAACAATATTGTTTTGCTTTCAAGTTTAAAAGTTTACTTCAACAATTTAAAATCTTGTGATTTAAAGAAATTCCCTATTATAATAAAGCATCTCAAATTCTAATAGAAAAATAGGTTAACTTTAGCTTGACAGGTCATTTTGTCAATATAAAGGCGTGACAGCAGGGCATATGGTGATAGTCAACCATTCCTCTTAAAGTAGTTTGGGAGATTTAATTTTTTTTAAAAATTCAAATGCTTTTTATATAAAACAACTGTTTATAAAAATGTTAAATGTTTGAGAAATATTTTGGAATTTAATAAAAACTTTTTAAAATAGATAATTTTGTGGAATCTGAAATTTTGTAATTTACAGTTTTTTTAATATTATTATAATAAATAACAGTAGTTATTTTATTATTAAAATAGTATAATTTGTGGATATGTTGAAAGATAGTTTTAAGGTATATATGGTTTAAAGAGAAAATAGGAGTAATGGTATGATGTAGGAGCAGATATGGGTGGGAATTTAAAACCCAATAATGAGGAAATGCAAGTGCCCCAATTTTGCGGCTGTTGAAACAACATGTTGAGAGGGAAAGGTTTCATCACATTAAAGAACTCCATAAATTCTTCTGACTTTATACATCTTTTCAATTGAAATAAATTAATCCAATGCAACGTATTTTCTAAAAAGTAAAATTAACTAATGATTATCTTCGGCATGAGGCAAATAAAAGTTGGAACCAAACATCAACTCACAAACATAGAGTGAATCCATGGGTCAATACTAGCTGAGCTAGCTATGAAGTTTGTCAAATATCACAACTGCTCTATAAATTATTGCATCCACACATGCCTCCACCCAACACACACCAAACTTTATTTTGAAGCTGTGTTAAGAGGATTCTAACTTTGATTCTGAAATTACACATATATGGTATATAATAAGGATGACTTTATTTATCTTTTTTCTCAAATAATGTTGTTTTGTGCACAGTGTATATTAAACATAACTTTTTTAATTAATGTTATGCTAATATGTTGAGTTTGCATAATCAATATAAGATTTCTATTTTTTTTTTAAGTGAACTTGTGCGTAACAGGCACAACTTCAATTATTTTATTTTCAAATTAGAGTTGTATATAATAAAAACGATTTTTAATATAACTTATATTGTAAATTGAAGTCGTAATTTATTTGAAGGAATTATTATTTCTAATAAATAATGGTGTTATTAATATAAGAAGAATGCTAACCGGTGTTCTAAGATAATTTGTTAAGGAATAGTTAATATGCATGGGTTACATCACTTTTACACTTTTATATTAAAAGTTTAAATTATTAAATATATTAATTAAAATAATATAAATGTATATAACAGATTTTATAAAGACAAAAATATTTTTTTAAATTTTTGGACAATAATTTTATGATACAAAACAAAGATTTTGAAATTTTTAAGGTTTCTACTAAAATGTAGGAAAAACTTGTTGATACTTGAAGAGTATCTCAATGAAAATTTCAAATTGTATATTTTGTTTGTAAAATGTTTAGATATTTAACACTATTTTTTTTGTTGGTTGTTCTCTTAATTTAAATTTGCTTATGTTTAATTTTTACCAACATTAAAATATTATTATTTTATTATTAAATTATTTTATAATTTTTATTGGTGAGTATTAAATAAAATATGAAACACACTTGTACAATATATATGAGTATTTTTGTCTTTTAAATAAAATAAAATAATATTAATGATTATTAAGTCAAATTTCATTTAATATCAAAATGAATTATGTACTTTTGTAATATTCAATGAATATTAATTATCTTTAATACATGCCGTCATAATTTTGGTTATCAAAACCTTTAATATAAACATATGTACAAATCTTAATACTGTTTTGTGAATGATAGATAGAAAATGAAGTGAATTATGAGTTTATATTTTAACAAAATTATGTTTTACGAGAACAACTGCCTAACAAGTTCAATTGTTTAATCAAGCCATAACATTTAAGATGAGTTTTTTGAAAGCATATGCTTTCAAACCACGAGAAAGGCTACACTCACTACCATTAAGCTATATTATATTGATGACGACTACAAATTTGTGATAGTGAAATCTAAGACAAAAACATACGTATCACGTTGCATACATTATGGGATAACGAGTATCAATAACGAATACAAGTATTTTTTAAACAAATTTGACATCAATAAGAGATTAACAAAATTAAAACACCTTACTTTTACTAAAAAAATTTAGATTGAATTCAATCAACACAAATCTCTCCATAATTTCTGTAAATACAATAGGACTATTTCCATAATTCTTTGCGAAATTACAAGGGATAATGGGACACAGAGGAACACGATGCATTTAAATAAGTTTCACGGTGATGAAGCCGTATTGTGTTTTTCCTTCCCCCAACATATTTAATTAATTAATATATGATTTTAGTTTTCAAAGATGGTTATAAATGTGACACTCTCACAGTGACAAACTCCTTTTCTATATGAAATGCCAACTCTGATGTTCAACATGTTCGCAACTCATCAGCCTCGGTTTATGGTCGTGCTATTTTTGTCCATCGAGATCATCACCTTGAGATGCAGTTCCACCACGCAAGAGCTTCACGCGGGCTTCTCGGCCACGCCAGAGTCTTCAACGGCGTCGTTTCAGGCAGTTCTCAGTGACCCCAGCGGAAACTTTTCCCTCGGCTTCCTCCGCATGAACCGAAACCAGCTGGCACTAGCCATCCTCCATGTGGCATCCTCGGAGCCTTTCTGGGTGGCCAACCCAACCCGCGCAGCTTCCTGGTCCGACACCACGCGCCTCTTCTTCAACGGTAGTCTCGTGCTGTCGGACTCCGAAACGCGCGTTTGGTGGTCAACCGCCACAAACGGAGACCGCGCGGTGCTCCTCAACACCTCCAACTTGCAGGTCCAAGCCCAAGGCAGTCCCCTCTGGGAGAGTTTTGACTTTCCCACAAATACCATCGTCCAGGGCCAGAATTTCACCTCCAAAATGTCTTTGTTATCCTCCAACGGATTATATTCGTTGCGGTTAGGCAGCGATTTCATGGGACTGTACGAAGAAAATAAGGATTTATACTGGAAACGCACAGTACTGGAGACGAAAGCGGAGGTGCAGGAAGGTAAGGGACCGATTTACGCCCGAGTCAACGCGGAGGGTTACCTCGGGATGTATCAGACAAACGACGAGAAGCCCGCGGATGTTCAAAAGTTCAACAGCTTCCAACAGGCTGTCACAGCGGCGTCGTTTTTGTTCGTGCGGATGGAACCGGACGGGAATTTGAAAGGTTATTACTGGGACGGTTCCAACTGGCTAACTAACTACCAGGCTATTTCTGAGACCTGCGAACTCCCCCGCTCCTGCGGGTCCTACGGTTTGTGCACGCCCGGCGTGTCTGGATGCTCCTGCTTAGATAACCAGACCCGGTTCGAAGCGGGTGGGTGTTTCAACGATGTTGGTGGAGAGTTGTGTGGGGAGGAAGGGATTGGTGGGAGGGGAAGCGGGTACCGGGTGCTGAGAAGGACCGGCGTGGAGCCACCGCATAAGGAGCTCCTGAGCCACGTAACGACGTCGTCTTTGGCGGAATGCGAGGAGGTATGCGAGAAGAACTGTAGCTGTTGGGGAGCGCTGTATAACAACGGCACCGGGTTTTGCTACATGTTGGATAGTCCGATCGGAAGCATGTTGGGTACCGGGGATGCGACAAAAGTGGGGTATTTCAAAGTTAAAAAGGGGGGAGGAGAAAATAAACGGGTTTGGGTACGGGTTGCAGTTGTGATTACGGTTTTGGTAGTGGTTGGGATTATTGTTGTTGGGACGGGGCTTTGTGTGAGGAGATGGAAAAGGAGAAGAGGAGTGAAGGAAGAGGATTGGGCCTCGCCCGGCCCGTATAAAAATCTTGGATCTGCGAGTTTTAGATCCATCGAAATGAGCAGTAGATAGAGAATGACGGAAGGGGTGACGCATTGGTGTTGGTTGACAATGGTGGCGCGTGGTGGGGACCATCCAATCTAATATTTGTTTTTTCCCATGGCAGTGTCATGAGTGATGCTTTGACACTTTTGACCTTTCCTTATTTATACGTGAGTGAAGTGGGTGAAAAGGTGGAGGGGCTGTTTGGTTTCTCACCCACCCACCGCGAGGGGAAGCAAGTGGCGATTTGGGTGTGAAGAGTGTGGAAATGTTAATTCCCATCACAGACTCCACTTAAATTAAATTAATTCTTCTCTTGTTTTGCTATCACACTTCTTTTTTTATACTTCTATTTCACTTCACAGTGCTGCCGCCCCCGTGCATAAGTTCAAACTAATCAGCAACCAGATTAGCTCAACGAGATTTATTAATGATTAATTAGCAACGCTATTAGCTCAACCAGGAGATTTATTAATGATTGATTACAACCGCTGTTAGCTCAACCACGAGATTTGTTAATGATTAATTAGAAATGTTGTTCACTTAGATATTTAAAGTAATTCAAGATTTGTTGGTAACATTATCGATTCAATCTACCATTTAGTTAATAAGGATTTGAGTACCGACTTTTGTCCCAGGAGGGACTTATATTCGTAATTATGTTTTTCAAAAGATTTAGGAACATGTCTGGAAGATATATTTGCATAAATAATAATTAAAAATTATTTTCTAAAGATGTAAGATTACAATCGCCAAATTATCAATATCATTTGGAATATTCGTAAATTTAATATTAAATTTTGTATTGTAAAATTTTTAAAATTTAAACCAATTGTATTTTTCAGTTATCTTTCGACTTTAGTTGTGTTTAATGAGAATTTTGATTTGATACTCGTTTAATTTATTCTTTATGAACTAAAAAAGCTCGAAGTCAATTTCTTTTTTAATTAGACTAATAAAAAATTATTTTTCAATTTATATTGGAGTGTTTTAATTTCAACACAGTTTTTGTGTAATTTCTTGATATTATGGATCAACTTTATAAAAATGTTCAATTTATTGAATTCTTTTTCAATACGAACTTCAGTAAAAAAAATCATGAATTTTTTTCCAATAGTCACGTTTTTTATCTTTTATATAAAGATGGAATGGTATATGAAGATTAAGTCGCGATAAAAAACAAAGAAAATGCAGATAGATTAGTAGAATTGCTTAATAAAAGAGAAATATAAAATTCATAAATATAAATGGTAAGAAAATAAATTATCAAGAATAAAACCGAAGATAGTAAAAGAAATATACAAAAACGATAACTCAAATTACAACGATTTTCTCTCATTTTTTTATAATTAACTCATAATAAAATAAAAAATTTCATAATTTGCAATATCGGTATAAAATCACTCATTTCAAGTCAATTATGCTTATTAACCCCATGTTTTGTAGCAACTACATATGTCTTAACTCTTTCCAATCTCACATAGTTCATTTTTCGATTTTATTTAACGATAGTTCTCTCGATGCAATTCTTGAGTTATTGATTATTCTTCAATTCTCACTCATATGTTGTTTTTACCTCGATTCCTTTTATTTCAATTCCCTCTAATTATTTACTTTTCAATTTTTTTTTTAGATATCTTCATCTTTCAATTTATCTATCTTGATCCTTTTCGATGCATTTATCACGGTACCCTCTTTCGATTTCAATGTCCTCCAACAAGTTGTTATCTTAGAAAAAAAAATAACTTTCAAATTGCTGAAAAAGATAGAAGGAAAATGTTACACTAATTGGATACTACAGGAAAACAAATAAATATAAGAATAATAATATTTTTATCGGTATGTCTTGAATTTAAGATATCAATTGCTTACGTACTATCTAGAAATTCATCTCAGCAACAAAAATTTAAACGCATGATTAAACTATGATGTTTATTTAATTAAAAAAGACAATTTGTATTTCAATGATAGTTTTTAAATTACATAAGTTAATTTGACTGAAGTGAACTTATTAATTTCATGAACTTATTTTAATAAATTACAAACATGCTTCCCCAAAAGGCTTCTAATAATAATTAGAGATGAAATTTTCTAAGTAAATTTGATTTATCTCAAGCTCTGTATCACAATGAATTGGGCTTAGGATCCAACCAACATAGAAAGGGCCTCGTAGAAACTTAAGCACTCTAGTACTTTTGAGGGCTCCTTCCTGCACATCCATTATTTTCTTCCTGCACCCCCAAAGTTTTCGTTACCTCCCATTTTGTCCCCTCCTAATTATATCTTAAATATTTAAATATAACTTTCATCTTCCTCCTCCCCTGATATTGAAAACCTTGCACCCAAACCTTTCTTTGCTTTCACTTGGTAAGCAATACTTTTTGTGAATGGGAAAACGTACAAATTATATATAGATCAAATCCATTTTAGACCGTGTAATATAAAAATTGATTTTAAGCAGTATAGTTTAAAATTTAAAGATATATTTTGAATTATATAATTTAAACATGTATTTCAAATGGTACAGTCTATAATATACTTTTTATTTACTTAAATTAGAATTTTACTCCAAGTTTTTTATTTGAAATATGTTTCTAGGTTACATAATTCAGAAATATGCTTTATTTTGTATAATATAAATCACGAACTGTATAAGAAAATTTAAAACATATTTACAAATATGTTTGAATTTAAAAATATATCCGAAGTATGTTTTTAAATTTCTCTGTCGAAAAATCTAAATCGTATATTTAATTTTTGTCAACACCCGTAGAAATCCATGAAGAAATCATGCGTAGGAAGAAATTGCGAACTTTGATGAATTGTAAAGCCCACAGGAAGATCCACTCCAAATCTTCATTGCACGCTGTGCGCATTCCCCTATCCACCTGAAATTTTAAAACCCCGAAATCTGAGAAAATAATAACAACAACGATGATACTAATAATAGTATTAATATATTTATAATTTTGTTTTCGTATTCATAAATCAATCATACAATTTTATAGTTAAAAATTCCAACACGATCATTTTAGCAAGTCGCGTTAAATATAATTATGTTGTAATAATTAAAGATCTATGTATATGAATTTATAAGAAACAATTAATTTTGGTGTAAATAGAGATTTATTTGCGAGATTGATAGAATGTTGGGGGCACGTATTTTTGGTGCGTCTGAGTGTGTAATCTGTTGCATAAAAGCTACACGTAATGTAAAGAATAAATGCTCTTCCAGTAAGAGGAAGCAACAGAAACGAATATTCTTTATAGCACATTACACTCTGCTTTCTACATGAATATATCCATTATAGGTTCTATACTTTACATTATGCTTTATACACCTATATATATCCATGGAGAATTGCTAACACGTAACAAGCACAAATAATTAACAAAGAGTGTGAGAAAATAACGTGTTTGCTTTTGGAATGACATTTGAATGGACCATATTAATTTTAAATATTTGCCTCTTGGCTTGTACAAGGTGTTTTCATAAAAGTGTTTGGAAAAAAAGTGGAAATGAGGATTCATAATAATTGGTGTTGAGTAGAAGAGAGTTATTCATAGATTTCTCTCCACTTAGATAACTCTAAACTCACTACAAAATAGTTCAAGACTGAAGCAGATAAAATACTCATTTTAGACTTAAAAAAAGTTCAATTAGTTCTAATATTTTTCAATTAAATTAATTATAAAATTATTAAAAAAAGACTTCAAATTTTTTTAGTATTAATATACTTCTATTAAATTAATTATGAAATTATGTTTAAAAAATATCTCAATTTTTTTTAATACTAATATATTTTATTAAATTAATTATAATTTTTTGTTTGAAAATAAAATTTAATTAAATTATTATCATTGTTAATTTTGATTGGTATTAAAAAATGACATTTAATGAGTTAAAACCAATTTTCAATAACTTATAATTTTATTTAAGAAAAAAATAATGATTAATTATCTTTATTCTCTTATAATCAATTATTATTATTATTTTCTTCTTTTATTTTTCTAGTGATTCCATTCCTTGCGTCTCATTATTTTCTTATAATTTAGAGTTCTTCTTTTTAGGACTCAGACAAATTCTATTTATTGAATCACATGTTGTTTGTGTGTACCAATATTTTTATCTTTATTTTTAGTTAGCATGCTTTATTTTTTAATTATATTGATATTATTTTTATCTATTTGTTAAATTTATATTAAGATTAAAAATGTGTTTTTTGTCCAGTTTATTTATTCATATTTTATGATTTATAAGTTTTGAGAATTCTTCTGCATGTATTTTGATAAGAAGTTGAACTTTTTGTCTGAATTTAATCGTAGAACTATTAATTAGATTAATGTTTAGTTTATATATAAATAATTTATATGAAATCTCTAATAAAATAAATAAAAATTGAAATTGAAAATAATATAAAATTAAATAAAATTAATTATGACAATTTAATAAATAATGTATATAAAAAAGTAAAAAGATAATATAAAATAAAATACTTCATTCTTAAAGTTTACGGTTGATTCTATCAATTATAAGTGCATCAACTTGTTATGCATAAATAACTTCACACATTATATTAGATTTGTTGTCCAAAAATCTTCACGTGCAGCTCTACCCCCTCGTGCCAATGCTAACTAACGCAATCTTTATAAATAATTATCATAGTAGTGAAAAGAAAAAAAAAAAACATTCTTTGGTTGTATATGTTTTTAAAGAAAATAATAATAATGGTCAATTGAAATTTTTTAAGAACTTACACCATTTCCAAAATTTCAGAACCAAATTATTTCATATTAGCAAAAAAGCCTATATTTATCCTGTATGCATGATCGATGGGATTTGTGAAATTAAGGAGCTAACAATTTAGTTGATACGAAAGTCTTGTCATAAATTGAAAAAAAGAAGAACTTACTATATTACATTTAATTAATCATACAAACATAATCCTTAAAAAAGATATAGTAATCAATAAAATAAATTAAATAGCAATCGATGTAGAAACAAATAATTGAAATTAATAGTCATATATTTCTAATCCTCCGGTCCAATGTACCAATGTACGAACAAAACAACTGTACCATTTGATTCCCTATCCCTTGTCGACCAAAAAGATTGTGTATCTCCAACTAAAAAGTAAAGTAAAACAATGAAAAAAATTCAAGAAAACAAAATTAGTTAGAAAATTATATGTATTATTTTAGGACTACTGCTTAAAATAAAATTATCTTCATCATATCAACCATTACATATTTTCACATGTTGTCCCTACTATCGAGGAACTATGTTTGTCGGATTTCCCTTCTGCATATTCTTTACGAAATATGTACGTACTTTCATTGTTTTTAGTTGGAAATCTTAATAGTAATATCAAATTAGGAAATAATCAATTCGTTTTTAAAAACATTCAATGATGGATAGATTTCTACCTTATTTCGTGTAAATATTTTTTTTTATTATGGAATCCAGCTTTTTTCTTAATAGAATTCTTAATAAAAGCCTAGTAATAAATTCTTCAATAATTCGAGATTTAAAAACCAAAATATTTGTGTGAGAGCATTCTGAATTACATTTACTCAAATACACATTCCAATTAGGTTGAACAAATTAATTTTTTTTTTTTTATCAAAATAGACCCTAATACTTCTTACTCCATTATAGCCTTCTTTTAGATAGCCTTTTAGTAGTTTGTTGGTGGTGACACTTTTAGTTTAACGGCAAAGTAGGTTTCTCTTGATTAAAGTATAATCTCATTTCTGAACTCATCACTTTCCTCAAGTGCAACGTTTTTCCCAACAAAATATTTATGCAGAAGAGCATTTTTTCCATATCCACGCATTCAAACACAGAGAGAGAATCAAACACGCAATAATGTATTCATTAAATAGGAACAACTAAGTTACTTGCTGTGTAATGTCACAACAAAAGATGTGTGAAGAATAATTCTTCGCTGGGCTTGGAAAACATAGATTTTATTTAGCCGTGTGCGAGACATTCTCGAGTAAAATTATGAAATTCAGATGTGGTTCCCTCATGAAAGGATGCTGTTGTCTGTGTACCATCGTGATGTGTTTTATCTTTCAGTTGTTTGTCTGAAATCTGAATGATTTCCCCCAGCGTACACAAGTTACAAAAATAATTGTGCTCAGTCAAATTTTGTTCGTGTGTGACACAAATCAATTGTGTCCATGAAACTTTGCTTAGCCACCAAGTTAAATCACCTAAAATTACTGTCACTCAGGTGAATGTTTCTTGTGGGTTCCTTTTTTGTCTGAGATGCGTATGTTCTTAATTTCCATTTGGGTAATTTTTATTAATAATCTTTTGTTTAGTGTGAGTTTTCTCTTTATAGGTTGTCAATGTGGTTGCAATCAGATGCATCCCGAGACATTAAATTTCTTTTTCATTTGGTCCATGGACATGAATTTTTATCCAATACACTACGCAATACACGTATCTGTCCCTCCCCTATTTAGCTGGAGAGTGAAAACTGAGAGCCTAATCATCAATAAACGCCTTCATTTAGTTGACGGGAGAAGCTAAAACTGATACAAAAAGTTACTTAATTTAGACCTTTAAACTTCCTTTAATGAGCAGGTTGAAAATTTGTGCTTCCCACGTAACTGAAAAATAAATAAATTAATAAGCACTACGAAAGAAGGGACATTGAAAGTTGGATTTCGCTTTCCACCCTCGTTTTCCTCTGTCTATATTTTGAAAATCGGAAAGGATAAGCTTTTTGTGTAACTTACAACAATAGCTAACACGGAAAAAAAAAATGTTAGAGCAAAAGTAATGAATTTGTAGCCTGACTTGAATTCGTGGGTCCAACCGTCACCCTCATCCTTGCATTTTCCTCTCCATTTCGCCGTCAGCTTCGTTATCTTGTTACTGTGTCTGTCATATTCATCCCAACCCACATGTCAACACTTGTCAAGGTATCAAGCCAGGGAAAAAAATACCATCCTTCAACCAATAACAACACTTGCTTTTCGCACAAACTCACCAAGCTCAACTCAACCCTAACTAAAATTGCATACTATTCAATGCCTCATCATGACTTACATATTTTTTCACTAACCAATTCATAATTAACTCGGGATACAAATTGACCATGTTTTTATCATACAGGGTCAAACCGTAACTAATCACAATTTAATTAGTGGTGGGAAGGCAAGAGAAACGTAACGCAAGCAATTTAAGATACAATAGAGTTTTCAATTTTCATCTAGTAGTAAATTTTAAAGGTTAGAATTATAATATTGAATGCAGAACCGAGTATCATGCATTTCGTTTTCTTGCCTTATATTTTGTCTTTACTCATGCTTCACTCCACAGGTATGACAGAAAACATAAAGGACATTCACACATGGAAAATCCCAAGAAGAAAAAGTCTCCTCGTCTTTTGTCACCTTCAAAATCCCTCTCTTTCTCTCTCGCGGTGCTAGCTAATTCTTTCCTCGTTCATCGACAAGCACAAGCATAATCAGCGAGTCACCTTAGTTTGTTTATTTTTATTTTTTTTCCTTTCCATTACAGAGTTGTCTTGATCCTTGTTATTTTTATGTCGGTTTATTTGTGAGAGAGAACCCTTTTATGATGAGAGGCATAGCATCTTGTTACAACGAACATGCTATTAGAGTGTCCGATTCATATTGTTCAAGGCCTTCAAACCAGACCTATTTATGTCCAAAACTGAATCCTTCCACCACCACCACCAGAGATTCAGTCACCTGCATGTACAAAATCTCAACGCAAAAACAACTCTTCATCACTCTAACTTGGGCCAAGAAACTCTTAGGTCAAGGCTTCACCATAACCATCTCCAATTCCCAAAATTTTCCCTCCAAATTCAACGCAAAGCAATTGAACAAAACCAAAGGCAACCAAACATTCCAATCCCACAATTTCCAAATCAAAGTCCTCTGGGATCTCTCCGGCGCCAAGTACGAGGATGGGCCAGAACCGATTAACGGGTTTTACGTCGTCGTTTTGGTGGACTCCGAGTTGGGCCTACGCCTCGGCGACAAAAATCCCTCGCTTGAAGAACAATCGGACACAAAGGAAGCGAATTTCTCGATGGTTTCACGGAGTGAGACGTTTTCCGAAACTGCGGTTTACGCAACGAAGGCGAAATTTTGCGAGACGGGAATTTCTCATGACATATTGATAAAGTGCTGCGCGGAAGAGGGAGCGTCGAAGGGTCACGTGTTGTCCGTGTGCGTGGACAAGAAGACAATGTTCCAGGTGAAGAGGTTGCGCTGGAACTTTCGTGGGAACCAAACAATTTTTGTGGACGGTTTGGTCGTGGATATGATGTGGGATGTGCATGATTGGCTTTTCAACCCCAATTCTGCCTCTGCAATGTTCATGTTCAGGACAAGGAGTGGCCTCGACAGTAGATTATGGTTGGAGGAGAAGACTTCGCACACGCGCAACCAGCAGGACAAAATTGGGTTCTCTTTGCTCATATGTGCATGTAAGAACCTTGATTGATTCAATCTTTTTTAGATTTTTTTTTTTTTTAATTCAACTGGATTTTCTAAGATTAAAAGGACTGACACATGTTTAGATTTTTTTTCTTCTTAATATCAATTGTTCATGATCCTTGGTTGTCATTGTTCTGTTTGAACATGACTAGATGAATGCTCATAGATTATATTAAATACTCGTACTGTTGGAAGTGTGATTTTATAACTAAATTGTTCGCGATTATATGTGTGGAGTTTCGGTGTGTGAGATCATATATACATGACAAGCCACACTTCAATTTCGTTGAATTTTCTGTTTTTCATGATGTCTTGTTTTGGGACTCCTTGGTCCTTAGCTATATATAGTTATTATCTGTGAATCGTGATCTTTCGATCTCACTTCACAAAAACATGTGTCTAGAAAGTTTTACTTTGATCAAATATGTTAAGCTTGTTTGTATGTTGAAAAGTTCTTTGAGTTTGAAATTTCCGCGTTATTATATACGTTTAAAGTTAAAAAATTCATTGTCATGATGTATGTTTGGTGTACTTGTGCGTTACACTTTTACATTATCACAAATGTTTATGTGATTATACGTTATAAATTTCACGTCATCATATATTTTAAGTCATCATTATGATCGTTTAGTGTGTTTAAATGTTATGAATTTTATGTCATTCTCATACGTTTAATGCGCTTGTATATGTCTTAAATTTTACGTTACTAAAATTTTTTAACGTGTTTGTACTTAAAAAATTTCGTATCACCAGATAATATCGCTGTGTATGTTAAAAAATCGATGTCACTAAATACGTTTTTTGTGTTTGTGCTTCAAATTCCATTGGCGTATTTTTAAGTTAAAAAAATCACATTATTAAAAAAACTGTTTATTGTGTTTCTATATTGAAATATTCAGGTCATGAATATGTACTTGCGTTACGTTTCTTATTTGCATTCTGTGTAGTTGGTTGGACATAAATTCTTATGCATGTTCTGCGAGAAGATATAATTTAAGAGGGTCTCAAACAAATTTTGAATTCACACGATTCCCTTTTGTAAAATTTTAACACACATCATATTTTATTCTTAAAAAAAAAAAAAAAAAAAACTTCTTTGTGTGCATTGAAGTTTTCAAAACAAAGGACCAATTTCTATCAGATAATATATGATATTTATAAGTATGTAATTGCATTAAATATTTGGGTGAAACGT
>Ga0214544_1004301_pt1 | contig 28715 bp, 15 predicted proteins | sample CNSS3metaG_FD_160074 | JGI IMG/M metagenome (GOLD analysis project Ga0214544, IMG submission 160074) | Root nodule microbial communities from cowpea collected in UCLA plant growth center, Los Angeles, California, USA - CNSS3 | ecosystem: Host-associated > Plants > Roots > Nodule | place: USA...
TGATGTATGTCAATTAAAAAAAATTTATGTCTAACATTTGAATATTTCTATTATTTTTTAATATTTTTATTTATTGTATATTTTCCTTTCACCTGAGAATGTTTAATACTCTCAATTTAAGTGTTTAATAGCATAAACATTTCATTTACAAGGTAATATAAAAAAAATTACTTATTATTATTTTTTTTTCATTTGAATAACTCTTTTATTTTGCTAAAAAAAATTTTGTTATTTCTCAACCATTGAGTATATATGTTGATATTTGAAAAGTTTTCTTAGATCTCTAAGATGTTTTTCGTCTTATCATACCATTAATTATACATTTGTTTTTCTTTGTGCAATTCCTTTCAATAGTCTCCAAATTGTTTATAAGACACACATTTGTTAATTTTTTAATATTTTTTTTTTGTTTATTTTCATCATATAGAATACTATTTCGATAAATTTTATCTAATTATTTTTTATTTTCTAACTCATTACAATCATATTTTAATATTTTCAATGTAATTGTATAAATTATTTTTATTTACTACAATATAAAAATTTAATGTAATTGCCATGAATATTTTTTTATCACCATCCAACATATGTTGGAGTTTAAAAGATACACGATCTATGATAAAATTTTATTATGTTTACTATTTGTTCTTTGCGTCATTTTTTTTATCAACCATTGAGTATATATGTTGATATTTGAAAAGTTTTTTTAGATCTCTAAGATATTTTTTACATGTTAATACTCTCAATTTAAGTGTTTAATAACATAAACCTTTCATTTAATAGGTAATATAAAAAAAATTATTTACTTATTATTATTAATTTTTGTTTCATTTGAAAAACTTTTTTGTTTCGCTAAAATAATTTTTTTTATTTCTCAACTATTGAGTATATATGTTGATATTTGAAAAGTTTTCTTAGATCTCTAAGATATTTTTCATCTTATCATCCCTTGATTATACATTTGTTTTTTCCTTTTGTACGATTCTTTTGAATAGTCTCCAAATTGTTTATAAGACACACATTTGTTAATTTTTTTATTTTTTTATTTTTTTATTTTCATCATATAGAATACTATTTCGATAAATTTTATCTAATTATTTTTTATTTTCTAACTCATTACAATCATACTTTAATTTTTTCACTATAATTGTATAAATAATTTTTATTTACTACAATATAAAAATTTAATATAATTGTCATGAATATTTTTTTACCACCACCCAACATATATTGTGGTTCAAAAGATACAAAATCTATATTAAAATTTTATTATTATATTTATTATTTGTTCTTTGCGTCATTTTAATCAAGTGATATATTATAACTTTTATTAGTGTATAAAAAATAGATTCATTATAATTTAAAAAATTGAAGTAAACAAACATTTAAAATATATTTTAATTTAAATATTTTTTTCCTTTTATATTTTTTTAAAAATATTTTTTCCTTTTATATTTTTAGAAAAATATTTTTAAAATTTATCAACTAGGTTTCATTAATGTTTGCAAATTTAATAAATGTTTTGGTTCTCATTAAATTTTGTTTGGTATTCTAATCTAAAATGTAAACAATTATAATTTATTTCAAAGTATTTGATATCGAAGAAACAACCATACTCCTAATATTGAATATTTGATAATATTATGTTTCCTTTACCGTAATTTTTTATTATTTTATAAAAATTAATTAAAATTAATATTAAAGTAGTAAGGAAACGGGTACGGGTTTGGGTACGAGATTATACCCGTTATCTGGTGGGGATGGGGATGAGATAAAAGTTTGATACCCGTTGGGTTTGGATATGGGGATGAAGATGATTTTTTTTTTACGAGAATGGGTATGGGATAGTGAAACCCGTCTCCACCCCGCCCCATTGCCATCCCTAAGAATAAGAACCCTTAATTAACCAAATAAAAGACACAAAATAAGAAAGATTTATAAATATTTCCTAATCTCACGACAATAATATTCTTAAATAATAATTAATTTTAATGACTAAAAATATGTTTAGAAATTAATTTCTTAATAAAAAACTAATTTTTTTTATTTAAAATTTTGGTAAATAATGTTAGTGATAAATTCAAATAAAAATTATTTTAATTATCAATTTAAAGATTAATTATAATTTTTTAAAATTACTTAATTATTAATAATTTTTAATTTATAAATTAATATCTAAATTTATTAGTATAATGACTAATTAAATTTTCATTAAAATTAATTATTATTTAAATATTTTATTGGCTGCATAATTTTGTAAGATTAAAGAAAAATGAGGATCTGAATATATATATATATGTATAACTATATTTTTTTTCTCAATCTGTTGAGCTCGGCTAAAAATGTATGTTTATTTCAAACCTATCCATTTACAACTGAATTTAACAAGTCAATAAGGAATTTATACACACAAGAGAAAGAAAATAAAAACTCCACTGCTGCCATATGCAGATATAAGATATTGATTTAGATGATGTGGTCGAACATATACATCGTATCATGGACAATATATAAGTTGATCAGTTCATACCAAAAGGAAAAAAAAAACACTTATTTTAGAAAATGGCAAAAGAGTGAGTTAAAAGGTGACGTGATTTAAGCAAAGGAGGCAAAAGTATAATTTTTTTCATGCATGTTCATTAGTCGCACGGTTTCTTTATTACTAATTATGTGCACTGGTTTCTGAAGCAAGGTGGATAATGGCTACCCTAGTTGCTAATGTTCCGATCCATTTTGCAAATAATATATATAGAGACGTGAATTACATCACTTCATCTATTTACCTGTTAAACAATCTGACACCTTCAAAAAGGCTTATGTATGTGCGTCTGAATCACCTAACAAAACTTTCTTATATCAAATTTGCCCAATTACATTTCTTCATACCAACTTCAGCAAAATTATTTACCCGTTAAAACCAATATGATATCTTCAACATGTTATATATATAAAGAAAAATTATTTTTTTAAAAAGTTTTTTTTTTTACAAATATGGGATAATTGTTAGGAATTTAATTGCGAGTTTAAGTCTCATATTGACTAAAAATGAAAAAGTAGATCATTATATCAAAATAAAGACTCATAAATTCATTGCTTTAAGTCTTAGGTTGAGAGTTGTGTTAATACCTTATACAATTGAACTCAGATTTTATTGATGTTGTATCACTTTAATAAAACTTCCTTTATAAACCTAACAAGTGATCCTGACAAGAGTTCTTATAAAAAGAATGGCGGTAAAAAAGATTTATCAAAATATCATAGTTTATGCATAAATGGATGTTCACAAACTCATTCACCTCATAGTGTAATGGTTGCGATCACTATGACCATGTCCAAAGCCGACTTTACTATTTTAATTCTTTTACAGAGTACCTCTCTACATCAATAATTCCATAAGGTGAAACATCGAACTAGGTCAACCACAAACGAAAATCGAACTTGCTTTATCCCACTGTCTCACAACGTAAAATATTCCATGTTGTATCTTACAAAAATCACATAGTAGAATGATTCTGTTGATTTTTACCCAAAGCAGGAAATTAACAAGCATAACAATGAGAGGCAAATTGGAGAAGCTGAAAGTAGAAAGATTAATTAATTAATTAAAGAAAACTTCAAATAAGGTTTCTCCTTAATTAATTACCACCAGACCAAATCCACAACCACTTCTTCTACTTCTTCTACTCTTGGCACTGTATAAATACCCAAGCACATGCACCAAATCTCTCCATCAACAACATATCCAAGAGCTAATAATCTCTGTGGCACTCGGCATTCTCTCAAGAAGAAAAAATCTCCACCGTCCTGAAACATGCAGCGAATTTCGATTGCAATTTCACTAATATCCATTTTATTCTGTTCCGCTATATTAACTAGAGCTCTTCCTGATGAACCTGGTAAATTCAATTGCTACTTTTGTTTATAGTTAAAAGTGTACCTTCTTCAAAATTATATATGGAAACGTTTAATCTTATGCTAAGCGTCGTAAATTATTACATTTGAAAGATTGTATCACAGCATATAAGCTCCATAAGAAACATAGAGAAAAGAAAAAATAAAATAAATATTGGTGTTGTAAATATGTTTTCTTGATATGTGCAGAGTTTGGTTACGATGAAGATAGTGCAAATGGGCCTCAACACTGGGGCGATATTAAAGAAGCATGGGCAGCATGCAAAACAGGGCAAATGCAATCTCCTATTGATTTGTCCAGAAACGATGTACAAGTGATTCCCGAGTTAGGGGGTCTCAAGTTTTGGACCTATAACCCTCAATATGCTACTCTCTCCAACAGAGGTCACGATGTTGCAGTAAGTAGTTAATGGTGGTTGCTCATATTGCATTAAATACCAGAAAACATAATATGTGATGTTTTCCGTTATGTAACTTCAACGACCATTATCTTAAAACCTATACTAAATTTGACTTGTGGTTAAAATTTTACGTTGTCATTGAAGTCTTAAATATGCAATGGTTGCAGGTGGATTATTTGAGAGGGGATGCAGGCTCAATAGACATAGATGGATCATCTTTTTCCCTCGTACAAATCCATTGGCACTGGCCCTCCGAACATACCATCGACGGCCGGAGGTTAATTAATTTCCCTTCTCAATCACTTATCGTTTTATTTCTTCTCAAATATAAAAATATAATAAATTCTTCATATAAAGCTTTATGAAGTAGAACCTGACTTCGTCAAGAACATATATAATTAACCAACGATGATTAGTTCAGACTTCGTCAAGAACATTTGAAGTTCAAATTATGTATATATAGAGAGAGAAAGAGAGATAATCTTGTCATATCATTAATGTTTACTTGAAAAAAATTGTCTTCATCTCTTTGGTACCTGTTACAGACAGTAGTGGTACTACTGTAGTTGTTTGATATGTACTTTGATGGATGTCATGTTCTGATTTCGGTGTTTACTATGAGTAGGTATGACTTGGAGTTGCACATGGTGCATGTTAGCCCACAGCCTGATGGAACAAACAAAACTGCTGTTGTTGGTGTTTTGTACAAGTATGGTTCTCCTGATCCATTGCTCTCTAAGGTACGTACGTGCAAAAATATTTACGATTGATTAACGAAGAGCAAAAGTATATGCTATGTTGCATGGATAATATATTTATACATTACTTTCAGGTGGAACAATACCTAGGGGACATTCCTAAAGAAAATGAAGAGGAAAGTATTGGAGAAATTGATCCCTCAGAGATTATGAGTGGTAAGATGTTCTACAGATACATAGGATCACTCACTGCACCACCTTGCACCGAAGGCATCATTTGGACCATTGATAAGAAGGTATACATAAATATACCTTTTTCTATACATTATCCTTCTTATTCATAATTAAGTTCATATGTACGTATATAATGCTTTAACACCTTCTAATTATTCTGCATTTTGACCTAATTTCATTAGATAAGAAGTGTTTCAAGAAGACAAGTGGAGTTACTGAAGGATACTGTACTTAAACCTGTAAGTAAATTTCTTCTTCTGAGTAAAATAAACCCTAATTCATAATTAAGTTTTTATTCCTTCAACTTCATCTTGAATTAATCTTTGTTATGTACTCTCTCCCACAGTATGCTCCAGGGAATGCAAGGCCACTACAGCCTCTAAATCAGAGGAACGTACAGCTCTACCTTTCAAAGAAGCCTCTCTATTAGTTTCAGCATTGCTCTATTTTTTTTCTTTTTCTTTATTATTCATTTTACATTGCTCTGCTTCATTCTTTTTATGTAAAATAAGCGTTTTCCCGAGTGGAAGCGCATAAAAACGAATAAGTATTTTCAATTGATTTTTCCTGTATTTTTTTGACATTTTTGGGATTATAAATTTTGTTGACCGAGAAAGAACAGTTATAATTGGTCATTTGGCTTATCTAATTTAAATTTAGTGGAATTATGGCTTTTGAACTTTTAAAATAAGTAATTTGATTTCTTTTGTTAATAATTTTATACTTGGAAAGGGATATTAAGAACACAAAATTTTGAAAGAGGTACAAAGTGTTATCATGATCAAAAACAAGACTAATTTATAATATATAAATGAATGAAAATCTAACTTCTTAAATTAATTTTGTAGGTTGTGTTATGTTTAAAGTTCAATTTTTAATGTAATGTCATAATAATAAATTAGAGTTTATCTTAATAAAATTTGTTTATTGTCAAGTTTACTATTTTGCATATTAACAAGCCACTATCCAGATTAATATTATGTAAACACCGGCGGATCTTGTTCAATATTTGTGAGGGTGCTAAAATATACTTAAAATTTATATATTTAATTATGGATTTGTAAGATTATTGAACTTAATAATAATTGAATCAATACTAAAACTTTTAGTTATATTTTGTTTTCAATGTAAATAATCATATCGTCAGCAAAAAATTCATCTTATGATTTATTTTGCAATCTTATTTTGATAATTTTCATTGTAGAAAATTATCTTTCTGATATAGTTGTAGAAACAAGAAAAGTTAAAATAAGACGAGACAGATTAAAAAATCAATCAAGTAGATGTAATTGACTTCCTATTTTTGTCAAAGATTGATTTTTTCTATTTTCTTCCAAATAAGGGTTAGCCGATCTTCTTTCTACAAAATCAATTTGAACCGTTAGAATTTGACCCGATTTAACGTATGGATCATTTTCCGTTTGAACTATACATACATTTTCGCAAATAAATTGACCAAGACTTATTATGGGAAACGTTTTTTTTTTCACAATAATTATGATGGAAAAAATGCCAATTCAAATAGAATGGATTTAAAAGGATGTTATAGATAGATCAGATTTATAAATGATCTCATTTTCGTCTATTAAATAATATTTTAATACTTAAAAATTTTCTTTTAATTTGTCAAGTTGCCCGTTTTTATTTATCGAGATCTGATTCCATCTTATCACTTCTAAATAATTAATTTATTCTTTTATTTCTTCATCAATATACTTATGTTTTTAAAAAAAGGACTAAAAGATAATTTATCATAATCTTTATAAAAATTGTGATACGTAATTAATAAAAGAAAAATATATGATAATCAAGTCACAATTAAAAACCAGTTATTAAAAAACATTTAGTGCATTGTTTTTTCTTCTATATTTATAAAAATGAATATACAAAATGCTTGTGAGATAAAAAATAATATTAATTATTAAACTAATATTTCATTATCGATGGAGAAAAAAAGAATTACTTTTTTCTTCAATAATAGAATAAAACATACAAAAATGAGAGCACAAAATAATGAATTTGTGTTCAACTTTTTTTTTCTTCATAAACAGAAGAAAACAAAACAAGTAAAAGTCTAAAGTGGGTATAATGTGTGAGAAATCCAAAAAACAGTGAGAGAGAAAATAAAAAATATCTTAATAAATTTGTTTATTTTTTATTAAATTTAATTTTGTGTTTTATTATTTATTAACATTAAATGTTATATTTTATAAAATAAATAAAATGATACCTATTTTAATTCTTATCAATTTCTAATATATACTTTTATTATTTAAAAAATTCCAAAAATTTAAATTTCTTACACATAATTTAAAAAATAAAAAACAAAACAATTTTCATATAACAAATAAAAAATTTTCAAAAAAAGTTGGGGCCACGGCTCCCCTACCCTTTCATTGGTCCGCCATATATAAATGTGTAAGTAAATAAAGAAATAATTAAAAAATGAAAAAAAAAGTAAGATCAAAGAATAAAATGTTAGAATAAATAGGAAAATTACAAGAATAATAAAATCTGTATTATGTCAAATCATAATGTCTAGCTTATTAAAAACTTTTTGATGAACAATATATTACGGAATGTGATATGAATGTAACATAATATGATAACAATAAACTTTAATTTTTATCCAATGTAATACTTATCAGATAAAAAATCAAATTATCCGATATAAAATATTTTACAAAAGTTGTTGTTTACTTATAATTATTTCTCTTTAGTATTATTAATCCACTAATGCAAAATTACGATTTTATGACGTCTTATTATTTTGATGATTATAAGTCTCTTGTCATAGTAAATAATTCGGTGTTAAAATTGTAAATACAAAAAATCAATTATTTTCTTTAAGTGACATAATAAATAGTTATTATATTGGTTAGAAAAATAATCGTCAATTTTTATAGACATTCATTTTTCTTTATGCTCGCTGTTCGTGTTTTTCCTTTCTCTCTACATTTAGATTTTTTCCTTCCTTGCTCTTTATTCTTCCTCAACCACTTTTCCACGCACCACCCCATTATCGTCATTGACATGAGGTACAACAACTCCACCACCATCAATCCAAACCTTCAAAATTCATGCAAAGTTGAAGATGGATGAAGGTGCAGGGATACATGCACAGGAAGAAAGAGAAGGAGAATGGTGATGTATATGATTTAGGGCTTTTAATATAAATTTAATGGGTTAAGTTGAGGATATCATGTTTTATAGGGGTGCAGAAAGAAAAAAGTGAGGTGCAGGAAGAAGTATCCGGTGGTATGTGATAGCTCCACAATACGCTGTACAATGCAAGGCCCATAGCTACAACCGAACGATCCATTTTATTACATCGGTGCATCAATGCCAGGTTTTTCTTTCTACATCTCCAAAATTTCTTCTGTATCTCTAAAAGATTTAAAATTCTAAAAATATTCTTTGACCATTTAAATAAAATCACAAACATCACACCTTAAAAATTACTTTTAGATGTCGATTCTCAGAAATAAAAATATATAATAAATTTATACTTAAAAATAAAATTTCAAAAATTAAAATATATTATCGAAAATCAATTTAAAAAAAAAGAAAACCTCTCGATGCCTGATGCATTAGAATACTTGGAAAGAAAATTTGATGATGCATATATACATGCATGGCAGCATATCGCATGAAATGAATTGCCATTAATTACGTCTTTTGTGAATGACAATCTTCACCCTCACCTGCCTCAAATTGGGGATATTACTCATTACACTGTCTCACATATACTGGATCCCACATCACTCTAACAAAGTCAAAAAGCTCAACATTAATTGTCGCAATCTGTACCAGTGCTCTGCATCTTCGCAATCTGTACCATTACTCGGTCATATCAAAAAATAAAAGATAAAAATTAAAAAATAGAGTCATAATATCATTGTACTAAAATTATTATGGATTAAATATGATTTTAGTCCCTTTATTTTTAGTGAATTTTGGAATTAATCTATTTTGAAATTTTAGACCAATTTAGTTCTTCATCTTTCAAAATATGTGGATTTAATCATTTTAATCAATTTTTTTTAGGTTTATTTGATGTTTCGTATGCATTTCAGGATTGTATTTAAGTTGTTTATACTGTTTGACACATTTTTGCTTTAATGTTAAGTCAAATACTATTATGAAACGCGCTTGAAATGTCAAATAAACTTAACAAAAAAAATTGATTAAAACGACGAAATCCACGTATTTTAAAAGATAAAAGACTAAATTAAATTAAAAAATTAAAAAAAAATAATTTTAAAATTTTTAATAAAAAAAAAAAAAAAAAAAAATATTTTTATTTTTTTTTTTTTTTTATCCTAACGGTCATCTTGAACTGTATTTCTCTTTTACAACTTATCATTTATACAGTAATGGTCAACATATAAATAGTTATTAGTGATAATCAGTGGTAATTATGTTAACGTGATAGAGAAAATGTAGGATATAATTATGAGTTTTACTACCACCATAAACGTTGCTTCAAGTGTCAGTATGTTGTCCATCAACAATTATATTCCTTAATGGCTTCCTAATTCAAACCAGGAATCACAACTCACGTTGAAATTGCAACTATTTAGGTAAATGTCATGTGGGATAATATGCATACAAAAAAGATTCGGTTTCCTAAAATTCAAATTCTCAACGTGAAACATAAATGGGTGTATTTTGGAAAATAATATTGGCACGTGGTCATTTGTGGAATTCTTTTCAAAATGGATTTTTTTGTTGAAAAAAAAAATCTTGTTTGGGTATTTTTTTTTATATTTAAAATGATTTTATACTTTTATTCTTATCTCTTAGTTATGTCTTCCTCTTTATTTATTCTTGATTTCATCCACCTCACAGTCGTGGCAAGGTTCTATTTGAAAAACTTATTTAAGATTATTTAAATGTATCAATTCTATGAAGTAAATACTTTAAAAAAAAAAACTAAAATTGCGAGTACATGAAGAACAAAAAAGCAATTTCCTCGAAGTTTTTTATTTTATTATCTACACGTCAATACAAAATGAGTTACCTAATTGTCAAAACCAAAACACATCATTTTGAATTTTAGTAAATGAGTAAGGCCCACACTTAAAGAGGGTACCAAACTGTCTGAAAAAAAAAACAATATAAAAATAAAGAAGCTGTATCTGGCAGATGTAGAGGTGTTTTTTTCTACTTTACATATAAGAGACGAAAAGAATATATATATGAATGGAATATGCAGCAGATATTTATTTTACTTTCGCAACAATTTTCCGGCGCCATAAAAGCCATTCTACAACAGTTTATAAAGGTTTTGTGGGATAATATTAAAAAGGACAACACTTTGCAAAGCAACTGTGTGATTAGTGTGTAGTTCATATAGATACGTACATTAAATAGATACAACTTACAATTTTCTTTTGTGGCTTCTTTTGACCTTTTTCTTTAATGTTGGGGCCATAATATGTCACCAAAAGAAAAGGTTGAATAGATAGTGTATGCACTCTCAAAAGTTCACTGCATGTCATTCCCCATTGATTTGGGTAATAGAATTTCCAGAATTTACCCCAAGTTCATGAAAACTGAATATCTGTTATTATATTAGTTTATTAAATGGTTATTCCAATCCAATAGTATAATAATATTAGAAATATAAAATAAAGTATAACTTTATATTTTTCGACATTATTTTGTACCTACGGGTACGTAGAATTATTCTTAAAAAGTATCTCAAAAGTGAAAGAGATATTTAAATATTTTTAAATTTTGATTTTTAAATGACATAAGACATAAGATCTAATAATATATGGTAAGATGAAAAATAATTTTCTAATATTAAGAATTAACAAATTAAAAGATATGTTATATGATTACTAGTTTTGGGTTTATTTAGTATTAGTTGTTTGAAACTGCTTGATTTAATATTGAAGATAATAGATTATAGTGAATTTGTGAGAAAATATTGAGTTTGGCTTATACATGGTTTATGTTTATATAAATTCAAATAAATTTATTACTAACAAAATAAGTTTATGTGATAAAAAGAGTGTACGTGGGTATTTCACTCTACTTCACATAATTAAAATCAAAGAAAATGTTAATCAATATCGTTAGGTACTGATTAAGGAATTATTAATGTACATTGATATTATTATTTTTATATTGAAAACTGAAATAATTAAATACATTAATTAAGATAGTATAAATGCATTTTACAAATTTTTTAAAGATAAAAATACCCTTTTAATTTTTAGACAATAATTTTTTGATACAAAACAAGGACCTTTGAAATTTTTAAAGTCTTTATTCAAATTGATACTTTAATTGTTCCTTTTTTTCATAATTTTAGATGTTCAACACTATTTTTTTTTTTCTGATTTTTCTGTTAATTTAAACTTTTTTATGTTTAGTTATATTTAATTTTTTGCAACACTAAAATATATTTATTTTATATTTTTATTGATGAGTATTAAATAAAATATTAAACACACATGTACACCGGGCATTTTTGTCCTGTAATTAAAATAAAATTGCATTAATAGTTGTTAGGTCAAATTTTAGTTAATATCACACTTAATTATGTAATTTTGTAAAATACCGTGTATATTAACCATCTTTAACAAGTTTAGGACACTAGTTAACTAGTTAACAAGACCTTAAAATAAATTCATATTTTTAGTTATTTCTCCTATTTTTTATTTTAAGATTAAGAGCATTTTTATGCGCACTAACTATAATATAAAATTAAAGCATGCTGATGTCCCATTAAACATATTGGTTGCATACACATACTTTATCAACTTTGAATCTTAAGATCTTCTAAAGATATTAAGTTTTGGCTTAAATATGTTTAATTGTTCTTGTAAGACTTACACTTTTTTAACTTTTTATATGTTGTTTTCATTTCTTACAATTTTAAGAAATAACTTATCTATTATAATTAAACATTTTTCATTCTGGGATCCAAGTTTTAAATTTAATGTCATAACTAAAGCTAATACATTGGGAATGATGTTTTAAGAAGTATTCTTTAATTTTTTGAAGGTTATAGGAAATAATTTTCAAGATAAAATAATACAACGATAAGGACAAATAAGTAGTTAAAGTTTAAACCTTACCACACTTTATCTAGGGAGAAAAAGCAGTCTTCACTAGTTTTGATATCTTAAAAGAAATGAATCTTTAACTATGAATTAAGAAATACTTGCGAAAAATTAAAATATTGGTTATTTAAGATAATTCGTGAATAGATAATTTGAAAAGTTTCGTGAATAGATGAAGTAGGAATATAAATAAGTTTGTATTTGTGTCTGCATTCAAAATCAGCGCCTTGTTACATGGATGCTTGAGCTTTCAACCATGCCAAAACCTCGTAACCTGTGCGGCCCATACGTAGGTATAGGTCCAAAAGTCAAAAGCCTACTTCATCTTCTTCCATGCATTCATCACCCATTAACGCTCAGAATTAACGAAAAATCCAGTACAAGTATATTCATAAGAATTTCATACGACATTTTTAGTTTGTGTTTGTGTGTGAAAAAACCTTACTATGAAAAAGGAAAACAAGAGAGATCCAAATTCTCTTTAATGTTTATGTTATAGCCTTATGGAATGGTGATTGGATAAGTTTTTTTTTTTTGGAACAGTGACACTGTGACAGTGTCTGTGTCTACCTGTCCCGCAAACAAATGAAGAGACCATTTCCTCGAGAGCAGGGTGATTCCTTGACAATGCGCGACCCTTTCTTCTACTTCTCTCACTCACCGCTCCCTTTTTTGCCTTTTTCCATCAATAAATTAATCAAAAGAACCACTCTACAATCATTATTTTTCACCACCACCGAACATGCTAAAATACGACCACGTATAATTATAACCATAGTTATACACAAAAGTTTGTTTATCCCTGTTTCTTTTCACACTGAACCTCGTTCGTTAGTTATCATTGCAATCACTCACTTTCCCCGCTTATTAATTCGGCTAAACCAACACTAGCTAACACTTTTGGACAACTTGCCATGGTACAGTAACTAGCAACTCCCAGAGTGACTCAGAACTGAGAGCATTGCGCAACCAAAAACAGCAACCCCATTTTCATCAACAATGCTCCAGACAACCTGCATTTTGCTACTCTCACTTCTAAGTTTTTTTTCACCACTTGGAACGGCAATGCTTAACCTAACTCTTCCAGGAGCACATCCAGACCCCGAAGCTGTTGCCCATGAAGTTCATAGGTACATACATACCTTCACACTATGTATACACTGTATACTACATGCTATGCTCATAATCGTAGTTGAACTCGATAATGTAGTTAGTTTGTACAATATTACATGAATATAGAGTAGATCTGGAAAAAGGGTCAGGTTTCATTGTTAGTTGTACCTTTTATAGGGGATAGAGTTTTGAGCCTTGTTTTGTTGTTGTGTAGGAAGGTTAATGCTTCGATTGCAAGAAGGGAGATGTTATCAGTGTCGGAGAGAGATGAGTCTTCGTGTCTAACGGGAAACCCCATTGATGATTGTTGGAAATGTGACCCAGACTGGCCCAACAATCGGCAGAGGCTAGCTGACTGCGCCATTGGGTTTGGTCAGTATGCAAAGGGAGGGAAAGGTGGTGAGTTTTACGTGGTGACTGATTCCTCTGACGGGGACCCTGTGAACCCAAAACCTGGGACGCTGAGATACGCTGTGATACAGAACGAGCCACTCTGGATCGTCTTCCCCAGTAACATGATGATTAAGCTGTCCCAGGAGCTGATTTTTAACAGCTACAAGACCATTGATGGACGCGGTGCTGATGTGCACATCGTCGGAGGAGGCTGCATTACTCTGCAGTATATAAGCAATGTCATCATACACAACATTCACATCCATCATTGTCATCCCTCAGGTCTCTTCTTTTCCTCACCATAATCATACATTGTGGATTCAATGAGAATAACAACAATTATAATAATGACACCAAATTGGAAGGTTGTGAAAAATGATACCAATTTTCTTTTTCTTCTTCCAGTTGGGACATCCTTGTGTCGTTGGGGCTTGATAAATAGATATTTGTTTTGGAGGGTTTTTGTATAAAGTTATAAAGTATTTGGAGATTGGTTTGCTTTATATTTGGACAAGCTTTAAAAAAGTAGTTGTTTTAGTAAATATTGGAATCAATACTTTTTTTATTCATGGGATGAGAAACCGATTTTTTCACAACAATGGTAGGTAGGGACTCATTACATCGCTATCAGATTGGATAAGTTTCTTTAATGATCATACCTATATTCTTTGATAGTAGTAGTAGTAGCAGCAATGTTAGGGTTGATTCCTGCATTTTATACATGGTTAGATTCCAACAGATAAAAATTGAGTTGGGCTGTGCAGGGAACACGAACGTTCGGTCAAGCCCGGAGCACTACGGATTCCGGACATTGTCGGACGGGGATGGAATATCTATATTCGGGGCGAAGGATATATGGATCGACCACTGCACGCTGTCGCGGTGCAAGGACGGGCTGATAGACGCGGTGATGGGTTCGACGGGGATAACCATCTCGAACAACTACCTCTCCCACCACAACGAGGTGATGCTCCTGGGCCACAGCGACGACTACCTCCCAGACTCCGGCATGCAGGTAACCATCGCCTTCAACCACTTCGGGGAGAAGCTGGTCCAGAGAATGCCCCGCTGCCGGAGGGGCTACATCCACGTCGTCAACAACGACTTCACGGAGTGGGAGATGTACGCCATCGGTGGCAGCGGCGAACCCACCATTAACAGCCAGGGGAACCGCTACATGGCACCCCAAAACCCCTTCGCCAAGGAGGTTACGAAACGAGTGGACACCCAACAGTCCAAGTGGAAGGGCTGGAACTGGAGGTCCGAGGGTGACATTTTACTCAACGGTGCCTTCTTCGTTGCGTCCGGCGAAGGACTCGAGGTCAAGTACGAGAAAGCCTACAGCGTCGAACCTAAGTCCGCCGATCGTATCTCTCTTCTCACCATGTCCTCCGGTGTTCTTGGAAATGCCAGGTATCAATCTCTCTATATATTATCAAATTCTTGTTTATCTATTTGTGAAATTGTGATTGAATTCGGTCTCACCTCACAATGAACAGGGACAACAACCTCGGAATGTGGAGCAGAGGACCTGGTGATGAATCTACGGAGTCCGGCATGGAATACACCGACGAAATGTCCACCACTGCAACAATCATTCCACCGTCTCTTTTCCTTCTCTTGTTGTCTTCCACCACAATCTTCACGGTTATTCTATAGCAAAACTAACCAACCATGTCACGCTCTTTCGTTTCTCTTTTCATTGGAATCAAAAAACTGTCTGCTCCTTAAGTCTAATCATGGATCAGGCCTAATTAAGACTGTATATATTCATTCTCCTTCACTTTCATACTTTTCATTTGCTTATTTCACATCCTTCGCAGCTAAATTGCTGCGAAAATTTTGCAACTTCATCATCACCAATGAAAGCGGAAAGGGGAGAAATAGTTTCTGATTGGCATTAATAGGCTGGGAATAAGTACCCCGAACAAAAACATCTCACTGCAATTTTCTTTTACATACAAAATCAGCCAAATGTTATAGTCACTCTGCTTGTCTATACTTCTAATTCCTTAAAAAAAATTCAAATTGCAACTATTTCATTTCTTCGCAACGCACGTATCATCAACGCTCTATGAATGATTTGTTCATTAGTTCAACGGCATCATCCATGAACTGCATGCATAATAACAACTACGTCAATCATAATACCTCATCGCATATTTACAAAAGCACGTCTCACGTAAACGTGTAACCCCGGAAATCAAACAATAAACAGACAAATTATAAATTAACAACCAAATAAACCTAGGCAAATATGACTATCTAAATTAAGGTAGTTTGAACATAAAGAAAGGTCCCTGGAAAGCACTAGAAAGAAGAATATATGGTCGTTAATCTGGTGAAGAGAAAGAGATCAAGAAGGACCATTGGAGAATTTGGTCTTGAAGGATCTCAAGTAAATAACATATCTGACTAGTTCAGTGGAAGCAAACAATGCCAATGTGCTTGAACCGACTCTGCATTTTTTCAAGAGAAGAAAGAGGACATATAGCTAAATTTCCCAGAAATAGTACCCACTTTAACAATTTATATATATTGATATACTGAACAAGAAAGCAATTTCACTCAAGCTACTTCATCCCACTTTTATCTCCCTCTAAATCCTACATCATATGGTGCAATGCAAATCAATATCATTTCAACTTTTAGAATTACAAGGCGGCATATATTTTCATATTTGTTATTCAAATGCAGTATATCAATTGAGAAATATGCAATGCACCTAAATCTATATGAAATATTCCTTATTTCGTCAATATCAAATGCAAACAACTCATTAAGATTAACGTCAGGAAGGCCAAATTCCTATGCATGTATGAAAAAAAAAAAAAAACTTCACCTTTCCAAGCATCTTAAGTTCTCGCCCAACTGGTTCCAAGAACTTCAGGTCAACATGGATTGGCCAGACCTGTCCAAACAAGAAGGCAAAAGTTAAAACTGCACCTCTATGCCAAAAACAATATATTTCTAAAGAGCATTACTCCAAAAGAAAAAGATATACTTTTAAATATAATCTAAACGGGGGAAAACACATGGAAACACAATGTAATAGAAAGAAAGCTTGGCATCAGTGAACATAACAACATGCTTTTAGATTATAAAACAGAACAAATATACAGCGCTTCTTACCCATTTAGTAAGAACAAAAAAGATAGTTATTAAAACAAAAATTAACAAACAAATGATTTAAAAAAAACAAGAGCAGATTACACCAACGTCACTTCTATTTGCATTTCATATCTATAGAAAAAGACCTATTTTATAAATATGATCCACTTAAACAGGAAACTCAAAAAATAAATGAATAGAAATATTCTTATCATAGATTGCCACTAATAGAACAAAATCCCTTTCTATATCTTAAACACCATACTAGTATATAAATTACAATTTAATAGCTGTACAATAGTACAAAATAGAAAGTAATAATATATAAACGATAAAATTTTACGATAACATTCAAATAAAAATAAAATACACAATAACAAAATAATGAATAACGATTACATCAAAGAGCTAGATTGATAAATGCTATGAATGTGGTTGACATGCCAAGACCAATTAAAAGGAATTGGTTAAATTCAATTCAAGTAAACAAAGACACGTTGCTATTACATTTTGAATAAAAAATGCAGGAAAGACAAAGAAGAAATAATAATTCTGGCTATATTAATATCTGATAACACATGTTTTTCAACTGATGCTCATGCTCAGAAAATTGGTTATTTTGAAAGAAATGGAAGAGAAGCATCTTGGTTTCATGGATAGATTTGAAATAGATGTCCTTGCCAGTTCTGTGTTATTAGTGGCGAGCATTTGATAGACAATAAATATAAATATAATACAGTAGTAATTATGAGATAAATTGTCATGTTAGGAAACTTTTTCAAACATAATATGTAATTATCAATATATCATAACAAAATTGAAGACATTAAAGGAAAAACTAAGATATATAATGCAGATGAGCATGCCATTTATGGAGCAAACCACATAGAGAATCCGATAGGACAAATGGTAATGATTGTAAAGTGTATTTCAAAGTTCTAAGGCGTATGCATCAATTGTAGCCCATTAGTTCAGCACCGTAAGCAACAGTCAAACTCCCCTATATGACATTAACAAAACAACTAAATCAAAGAGTAATGAGTTCAAAAACTCAAAGAAGAGCATTAACTGTGCGGCTATTTTGATTGAAGGAAGATATACAATGGTGAGCCAAAATACTTTCTGGACAAATCCCCAAATGTTAATACTTAATATGTTATCAGTGAAAAACAGTCAATCTAGGCAACGCATTAGTCCTTCTCGTTGTCTTCCCAAAGGACGCATGAAGCTTGATCGAGTACTTTCTGGCATTACCCATCAATCATTCACAGCTTCATTCCACACGAAGGGGAAAAGCTAGATGTTTTACAAGGGGACAAAAGTAAATAAAATATGCTCAGAGAGACAAGTAGTTGAATTCACATTTTTTTTCAGGCTCAACTTCTTAAAATATGAATGATCTTTATTTTGAGTACCTAATAAATTATTTTTTTCAATGTATTATAGAATTTTAGTTTAATTATCTGAAAAACAATATTTACTTATACTACTGTTGACTTCTTTAATTGATTCATGAGATGGTTTTAGACTTTCTTTTTAATCATAACATCTTTATACATATATCATTTCTCAACAATTCAGCTTGTATAACTAGTGTTTCAACATGGATAAAAAGGGGACTTGAACTACATTGTTTAAGTTACCAGGTAAACAAAGTGAAGAAATATATTTATTGGGTATTCAAAACAAAAAATAAAAAAGTCTATTTTCAGTCCGCCCGTGGCAGTGCAAATTGATCCTAGTATAATATGGATTAACAGTGCACAATACAAAATTGAATTACATAGAGGACTCATCATCCATGTGTTAAGTTGAGTTATATGGAAACATTGTACTATCAATTGCTTTTGGGGAAGTCCTTTATAAAAGGAGTGATTGAAAATCCGAAAAAAAAAAATCATCAATAAGGTTAAAAGGAAAGAATTGAATGTGATAAGAAGCAAAAAAACAGCAGATTAGGCATAGCTAAAACGATTGCAAAAGCTGAAGAGGCAGAGGAAGAGAAAGAAGAGAACCTGAAGGCCAAGTAATTGGAGAGGCATTTTCTGACCAGGTACGAGGCAGTCGGGACCAGCTGCTTCCACTATGGCCTCATCACCCAATCCACTCCCTATAGGGTCTGGATGCTGAGAAATCACAGCAATTCCCAAAAATATGAATAAAGGGTTATTGAAACGCAACGACGAGAAGTGAAAAAACAAAGAAAGAGAGTGAGAGAGACCCTCATGACGGAGACGGCGTAATCCGTGACGGGTGTTTGGGAAACGCGAAGAAGTGGAGAGAGGTGAATTTTGGGGAGGGGTTTCGCGGTTGAAGAAGACGCTCGCCATGGCACGTCCTTTTGGAACGAAGCGCCACTTCCTCCTTTCTTCGACATTTCCACGCCACTACACTTTCTTCTTCACTATCTCTTCCTCCTCTGCTAGTCTGATACGCTCTTCACACTCACACCTCATGTGATAAATGAAACTATCACAGACACAAATATATGATTTTCAATTTTATCTTCTTAGATCTTAAAATAAGTAAACAACTTGCATAACCGCCACCAAATTAGGTTAAGTTTATCGAGAAAATTATTATTTACAATTTTTTTAATAATTAACTAAAGATGGTTGGATGTACAGTCTTGAACGAAAATAATGTCATATTGATCTTTTGTCTAAACATTTTAGGCAAGAAAAAAAACATTATTTTTAAATTAATAAATTAGTTTCTAAAATTATTATTTTCTAGCATCTTAGTAATAAAATGTAATTTTATATACATACAAAACTTTTTAACTTTGTCAGTTTAATAGTTTTTATTTTCACTTAAACATGGAGAGTTGTGTAAAATATTGAAATAAAATCTTATTTATGATAAATTTCATCTTAAATAGGTCATAACATTTTTATATTTTGTAATATTAGCTTTCAAACTTTGAAGATTTATGTATATACTTAGGTTAAAATATTATAGATATTCGACACATTATAATTAGAATACCTAGTTTGAGATATTCAACTAATAATGCATGATATTGTTTTGTTTAATAAAGTCCTATGAATTTTGAATAGATGAATATTACACGTTTTTATAAAACCAAATGGTCTTATTAGACTTCAGACATTCGAGTCTTTTGGATTGTCAGTTTCTTATAAGCTTAGATGTTCTCGGTTTGATTGAATTGTACATGTACAAAATACTACAACAATTATGTCAGTTCGAATCTTTGTCAATTATAATAAATGTTAGCCTATTTAAAGTCTTACCTGGATTGGTTATTTATATTATTTCTAAATTTACCTTTTCGTTGTTGACCTAATCAAGATTCAATTACTTGATAACTACGCTACTTGAGTTAATCAAGATTAATAAATTATTTATGAAGTTACTTGACTTGTCATAGTGTTGATTTTTGGATATTGCACTAAAGTGTTGAGTAAGAATTTTTTTTAAAATAAATATAAATAATAAGAAAGATTTTTTTTTCTTTACCTATTATAATGCATTTAGGTCTTTATTGATGGCAATGAGTGGAATTAGCAAGATGATGAGGCCGAAATGAGTAGGAAGCAACAAGAGAAGACCATAATGGAGGCCAAAGAGCAACGACAATGAATAAGATCAAAACCTTTGTTATACACCTACATACATTTGTAAATTCTTATACACAACACATATACCACACTCATTGAGTTGAATGCTTCATGAACAATATTATATTGTTCTTCAATAACAAATACAATTGTATTCTCAAACCTCCATTAATTTCTACTTTCATTATAAATCAATCATTATTTTATTGGTAGAACATTAGTTACTTTGCACTCACATGTGATATATTTGATCATAAGCATAATTTCAATTTTAACTACCAACTACTTTGGATATACAGGTTATATTCTATGGTTCGAACTCTCAAGTTAATTTTAAACTCATACTTAACATAGTCATTGTCCAAATTTTGATTGTAAAAAATATTTTTTTGACAGGTGTAATATCCTCGTATAGATCAATCATCCACACTTTAAAAATGTTTTATTTGAACTTCAAATCTTATAATTTGTGGTTTATATTAAAAAAAATTTAACCAAGGGTGAAACTATTTGCTATTTAGTATATGTTTGTTTTAAAATATTTTAACTATATAACCAAAAAACTCTAAGATAATTTCTTCTACTCTTCTTCCTTATCTACTTAAAAACATTCACCCACGTACTAAAGATAGCTCTTGTCTATTACTAACACTGACACAATTTGTTTTTTTTTCTCTCTCCATCATTTTTATCTCTTTGCTTTCACATCTGTCTTTACGTTTATACATTTATATATTCATATTATTTACAAAACAAGATGCAAAAGCATAGTTAATATTGTAATGGCTTGGAGTGTTTCTAACTCTCCTTACTATTGATGTATTGTTGGTAGTGTTCTAATGATTTGCAATGTTCTAGCCCTCTATCTAGTGATGTTGTTGTTGACTATAATTGTGTGTACACTATTATGATTTTAAATTATAATTTTGTACAAAATAATATATAATAATTTCTTTAATATTTGAAGTGTGTATTTTCTATAATACACTATGTTCTTACTATCACATAGAGAAGAGGAGAATATTCTTATTGATGTGGTTTATGGGAGAAGATTTTGATTTTGATTTAATTTCAATGATATTTTAATTTCAATAATTTATATTAGATGAATTAAGTTTAGTAAAGTGGTGAGAAAATGATGAATTTTGTAAATTTAGATTAGATTAAATATTGATAAGGAATTAATTTTATTTTTTACAACTGTATGTTTGATGATACACTGATCTGAGTATAATCTCAATTTTATATAGATCAATCATCCACACTTGGAAAAATGTTTTATCAACACTTTAAATCTTATAATTTGTGGTTTATATTAAAAAAAATTTATATAGATCAATCATCCACACTTGGAAAAATGTTTTATCAACACTTTAAATCTTATAATTTGTGGTTTATATTAAAAAAAATCAACTAAAGGTAAAGTATTTGCTATTTAGTATCCCTTAATTTTAAAATATTTTAACTATTTAAATAACAATATAAAATATTGAAGTTTCTACTGTTAACACTTTCCCGATTTCTCATTTGTTTTTTCTATTAAAAAAAGTAAAAGAAAAAGTCGCGTAAATAGATTGTTAACGTAGAGAAACTCATTGATTTCTTTGATATTTTAGAAGAACCATTTCTTCTTTGAATGCAACTTTGGAGTAGGCCTAGCATTGAGAACAATTGAAGTAAACACATGGAGAAATCAAGTAGTTAGAGTATGAGAATTTTGTAGAGCAAAGTCATGAGAAAAATAGGGATAAAATATCAATCTAAAACAGGAATATCAGCTTCAAAGAGAAGAAATCAACAGTTACATCAAAAGGAAAATCAATACAATTAACTGAGACATGTTGATGGGCGTTCCAAATCAACAACAGGAAAATCTCCAACCCCTTTGATCGGAGATCCAGATTAGGGGAGTAATCATCAATGGTGGGCTACATCGAACATGTTTGCAGCATTGCTTGAAGGCAACGTTGCCCTATTGTACAAGTAAATTACCAGCCCTTTCATATGATTCGTACATAACCCCCATGCCAGGGAGAACCAGCTCCTCACAAAAATTAGTGTCAAACCAAACCTGCCCTAGTTTTACTATAAAATTCCCCCAATCAGGCACCTACTACTTCTTGTGCCATAAACACAAAGGTCACTAGAATCTGTTTCCAGAAGGAAAAAAGTTATCCGTATTTCTCTCTGTAAGTGAAAAAAAAATACAAGAAAGTATTTCATTAAACATTCTTAATCTGCAGACATTGCTAACAACGTCTAACTGATTATCCAACTGCACTTTTAAGTTACATTAATCACTGCTTTCTTCAACTTGCGGAGTATCCAACTGAGAAAATAGAGAGGAAAAAGAAATTAAGTGGGAAAGAAAGAAACCAATAAATAATGGCACCAAAATGGCGAGGGGCACATATAATCCTTCACCGCCGATCCAATTCACAGTCCCAGTTCAGGCTGAAAAGTAATTTGACTAAGCTGTGACCATATCCACCCCATTCTGTGCAGCTGCATCTGTCAGTCTTTTCCAATTCAATTCCCGCTGCTCTTCTAAATCTTTTGCTTTAGCCTGCCTCTCTGCATACTGTCTCTGACATTCTTCAAATAATTCTGCGTCCATTTCTATGAACATTTTCTGAACGTTCACGGTCAGCCCGTGAACAGCCTGGTTCCAATGACTCTGGATATTTTTCTCCAGTGCTTCAAATATTATGGGTAATACTACAGTCCTGTTTTGGGCAATTAAGCTGACAATGTGCTCATTATTCCACAAAAAGAGAGTTCGTTCTGCAACCTGCATTGCAAGGTATGCTTAAGCATAGGGTTCTGAAGGATTATATAAAGCTAAAAGCATCAATAGACAAGGAATTACAAAACAAAAAATAAATAATAGAGATTTAAAGCAATCAGGATTCTCACTTCCGTATTTTTGATTATGACTGGAAAGATAAGATTTGTAAGAGATGATTACAGAATCAAATCAAACAAATATAAATAAACAAAAAAAAAATTACGTGAAGACATTCTGGATCCTGTAATAAAAGACCATAATTATAGCACCTTAATGGAAGAATTATTCGAAGATCACCTTAAACATTCTTAAGGTAAGAAAACCACATCCTGGCAAATGTACACTATTATACTATCCACAAGCACTAGATGGTCATGGTCAAGACCCTGTTATCATTTGCTTAAGCTTAAATTATCATTAATGAATGACCAAGATCGCATTTGGAATCTTGAACACAAACATATGGAGCTTGGAATCTTGAAACAGGAGAACGGTGTCACTCCTTCCTCCCTGTCTTCAGTTTTACAAAGTAACGCCCAAGTTTTACATCCCAGGATGAAACAAGTGCATTGAAGGGAACTACAAAGAAGTTTATAATAATAAACACCCCCACGGCTTTCTTATAGTTTCTGTGAAACTTATATTATTGCCAAGCTGCAATACCAAATGGCATGAAAGATATCCATAGAAATGCTGTTAAATCAAATTCTTTCTCCCTGACAATATTCAAAGAAATCTAAAAGGTCATCCTAATTTCATGCTTTTTGTAGATTATATAATTTTGACTGAGAAATCATGGAAAATAATTAACATTCAGCTTGAACTTTGGAGGCAGACCAAATGTTCCTATTTTAAATATAGGGATCTGTAATACAAATGAGGAGGGTAAACCCTAGCACAACAGTAAAGTTGTACCTTGGTGACCAATTGGTCGTGGGCTCAAATTATAACATATGGTAATGAATGTTGGGTTTTAAAGAGATAACCTTAGAGAAAGGTGGGAGGAGCAGAAATGAAAATGTTACAGATACATATATAGAGATGCAAGAAACAACAAGATGTATATAAGAGAAAAGATTTGTGTAGCGCCGATAAAGGAACTTGTAAACTATAGACACTTTTCCTAGGGACAACATTCTACATCAATAGCTTTTCAGCTGGAGACAAGATACAATGCACTAAAAGTATTATCTGCACATTAAAGACATGCTGATATTGCAGCTTAGTGATCCCAGTGAAAACGAGAAGGACACAACCTTTTAAGCCAAGAGGTCAAAGCAATACACAAGGTAATAATTCTGAACAGATACTTACTAGTTTAGTAAAAAATAATTATAATACAAATTATGGCTTAAACACAAAGGACTCGCTTCAACTCATCTCCGATAAATAAGAGCTAAATTTCACTAAAACAGAAAAAAGACAAAGGAAGGAAGGAAATAAAGAAGGTCAACAGAGCTAGAGTTTGCTGAAGGTTTGATTAAAGAAGCTTAGGTAAAACTTCTCTCAAATTTATGATTCAGAGGTCCGATTAATTGCATTTAGGTCAAGCTGTGAAACTAGGTAGCATTTTTTATAATAAAGAAAATTCGAGGATATTTGCCAAATGTAAAGAGTTTTAAGTGGGCAACAGAGGATCGAAGCTAAAGCAAATGTTATTTAATTTAAGCCAAAACAACATTGCCAAATGCCACCCAAGCATTTGTAAGAAACCAAGAGGCAATAGTTCCAAAATTCCATTTAATGTTTAATCAAATGAAAATGCATGGTTGTCATAATTGTTATAATTAGCACTACCTTGTTGGGAACAACGAAAATGAAGGAAAAAGATGAGTTGAAGGATAATTTATCCTTTGCATCCACATTTATTGACTCAATTGGAAAGTCCTCCTGATTTAACAAATTATCTATTTTACCTTGACTTAACAACATAAATTGCATTAGGCCACTAACAATTCAAATCCAGTGTTGAGTTTGGCAGTTTAGAAGTCACACACAAATCATATGAACATATTACTAAATGGCTTTAAAACAAATTATCTGATAAATAAACTCACGTTAGATTTTCTTTTGTGTGTGTATCAATTTGTTCCTCAAGGATTCAGAATTTCAGCATTCTGATTCAAATTTTAGAATGAGCGACGAAAATGAGTGCTCATAACTAACAAGTAATAAGGATGACTTTAATGAAGTGAAAGTAGATTAGCTTACTATGAATAATTAACCCTAAACAACCAGCTCCGCAAAAATAAAAGTTCAGTTTCACCATTTAGTTCCGTTGCCATTCTTAATAAATCTGAACATGAACCTCACCAAAATAATAATAACAATATGATTGTAACATTAAGGGGGGAGAAAACAAAACTATAACTCAAGATTTCTTAAATAATGCACAAATGAAACCACAAACTTACTAAGTTATTAAACAGAAAATTTACTACAATCACATTGTAAGCCATTAACCATTTTTTTTCTGACAATAAAGAAAAACACATTTCTTTTTCTAATCTGAGATTTTTAACCACTTTCTAGATCTAGAGGTATCCTCCATTGAAATCAATCTTGTTCAAGTCAGAAACATCCACAACATCATGAGGCTGGCACTCCAGAATGAATTTTTTACATAACCAATTTGGCTTGGGGAAATCAAGTATATAAGACTTTTACTGGTCTTTAAACCATTTGAAAGATACAGCACATAATTACGAGTTCCATAAAGTAAAATGGCTATGAAATGATCATCAATTGAACCTCAATTCTGACTGACTTTGCTAATTCAACTTTAAGCTTAAAATCAAGGCAAAAATGAATTTATAACCTCAGTATGTGAGAAAATTATATGCCTTTTCTTGAACTTGAATTGACTTAACTCAACCCTGAAAGATATCTCATCAGATGAGTATTTCCTAAATCTTTATGAGCCATACTTTTACAATATCTATAGTTAATGTAAGATCTCAATACATCCCCTCTCCCAATGCCCAAAATTGCACATGTAGAGCATGGCGATTATCAGATTGGTAGTCTTTTAATGCACTAGGAAAGCTACAAGGCCATTTAGAGCTATTTTTTTTTTTTATATTGCACAATGAAATCTATAGGGCTGGGTAGATTCCACTTAAAAAGTTGCAGGGCCAGGGTGTCATTTAATATTTTCCTCCTTGCTCCTCGCTCCTATCATACCATATCTACATTCCTTTACCCTCTTAGAATTATAACTACTAATACCATCTTGAACTATAGTTGGGGCTAATTCAATCCCAAAAGCAAATTCATGAGATGAGGATTGCCCAAGCCTGGAAATATTCTGCCCATATCTCTTAGTTGACATGGGATCTTGACTTATGAATAGCTATTTTACTATTTCTACTTCTACATGCTAGGGGTTTACATTGCTAGAAAATCTTGGTTTTTTTCCCATCAACCAACACATCATTAAGCTGCAAATTGAAAAGGCACAACTAAATTATCCAAAAAAACTAGGGGGGAATAAATGGATTAAGAGTGTAGTTTAGGACCAAAAAGATGCGACAGTTTAGTTACTAATCTAGTACCTAGGGCTGAACCTTGCATTAACCTTATAGTTATACCATATATAGCCTCAGATTAGATGTATCTTCATAAACAAAGAAACAGTTGAACAAATTGCACATTCATAACCCGGCTAACCAAAGTAAAGGAAACGTTGAAAAAAGGCTTGCATCAGCAAACGTGATGAAAAACAATTCCACACGAACCTGAAAGTGAGAACTATTGAGGCAGCGAGCAACCTGTCTAAAAAGAGGGACCATGCAGCGTTGGAATTCCGCAGCTTGCGTGGCCTCCAGCACCTCCTCCAGTTCCCCAAGAAAGAGAACCTCCTTCTGGCAATTAGTTACGGGCCAATACTTCAACAAGCCCCTAATAACTGCATCCGCGAGCTTGAAATCCTTCTCCACAAACTGCGCAATGCAATACGACAACTGCTGGTGATACACCCCAACCGGCTTGGGCTTATGCAGAGGCAGAAGCGCCCTCGATAGAAACAGCTTATGTTCTTCTTTCATCGGCAGAGCAAAGCCATTGATAATGCTCCCCAGAATCTCAAGAAGCTCCCCAATACCGCTATGCCGCTCCGTCTCATATATAAACCGAAAAAATATGTTGTTAATGGCCTTCCTGATAAAGGGGCGATGAACCATGAATTTCCCGTACACGCGATGTAATATGGTTTTTAAGTACTCACGTTCACGGGGGTCCTCAGAGTCAAACAAATCAAGCAGTTTGAGGACAAAAGAATGATCAATGTACCGTTTCGCAACCTTTGTGTCAGTATCAGAGGAAACGATGTATCTGAGAAGAAGCTCGTAGACAAGCTGAAGGTGCGGCCATGCAGGATCGAGGCACGGCTCCTCTTCCTCCGGATCGGTGGCTTCCTGTCCGGTGTTCTCGTGCGCCGCCGGCGGGAGGCACCGGAAGATATTGACGGACACCATTTTGATCATCTCCTCCTGGCAAATCTCCGTTATCCTCCCCGAACCCGATTGGATGAAATCCACGAGCTCCATCAGCGTCTGCCTCTTGATTTCCTTCTCGCGAATGTTCTTCAGCGTGTCCGAGAAGTCCAGCAGGTGGCAGCATATCTGAAGCTTACGGATGAACAGGGTCTGCCGCTCCGACACAGGCACGTCGCGGAACAGCGGCAGCGGCTCTATGGTCCCCGGAGGCGGCGGCACCACCACCGCCGGAGCATCGGCCGTCGCCGGCGAACCGAAGGCGGACGGATCGTTCGGGTCCGTCTTGGAGGGCTTCTTCTGCCCTCCCTTCATGATTCGCTTAAACATTTTTGGGGAACGATGGAAGAAACCCTAACCCTAGGCTAACGAATTCGGAAGAAGCTCCTTCCCAATCCGCTCATGCAGCTTGGCCTCCAACGATTTTCGCATCACAGCGAGAGCGAAGGACGATGGATCTGACAACCGCGCTCCGGGAGGATCAAAGTGGCGAATTAGCGGAATGGCTGTGGTTCGTCGATCGGCGATGCGTTCCGGCGAGTGAATATATGGCAGAGGGAGAGAGAGAGAGATAGTGAGATAGTGAGTTTATAATGAGAACTAAAATGAGAATGAGAATTGCATAAGGTCAGAGAAAGGAAAGTGAAGAATTGTGTTGTGGATTACGATAATGGATTTGATAATGTTAGAAGAAAAAAGGAGTCTTTGAGATTGAGTTTAGAGCCATTTCTACATTTTTAATCATCCTACATGCCAATTCAAATATTGAATTCAAGTTCAGCTTTTTCGATTAGATAGGATTGTATCGTTGTTTTTTTTTTTTTTTTTTTTTTTTTTTTTTTTTTTTTTTTTTTCTTTTTTTTTTTTTTACTTTATTTTTTTTTTTTTTTTTTTTTTTTATTAATTCCTTTC
>Ga0214544_1004302_pt1 | contig 28714 bp, 11 predicted proteins | sample CNSS3metaG_FD_160074 | JGI IMG/M metagenome (GOLD analysis project Ga0214544, IMG submission 160074) | Root nodule microbial communities from cowpea collected in UCLA plant growth center, Los Angeles, California, USA - CNSS3 | ecosystem: Host-associated > Plants > Roots > Nodule | place: USA...
GCAGAATCGATCAATATTTCACCAATCAAGGATTCAGGAGGAGCAAGAGTGAGCCTACACTATACATCAAGACACAAGGTCAGCATACTCTTTTACTCTCTCTATATGTAGATGATCTTATTTATACCGGAACCAACACAAAGATGTTGATGGAGTTTAAAGAAGATATGATGAAGACCTTTGAGATGACTGATCTTGGCTTGATGAGTTATTTCCTCGGCATAGAGGTAAGTCAAAGAGATGATGGAATATTCATCTCACAAAAGAAATATACAGAAGATTTGCTGAAGAAATTTAAGATGTACGGGTGCAAACCTGTAAGCACACCACTAGTGACGAATGAGAAACTACAAAAGGTGGATGGAGCACCAGAAGCCGATGCATCTCGATACAGGAGTCTAGTTGGAAGTCTACTTTATCTGACGGCTACACGACCAGATATCATGTTCGCTACAAGTCTCTTATCAAGATTCATGCAAAACCCAAGCCAAATACATCTTGGCGTAGGCAAAAGAATTTTAAGATATCTACAAGGAACCAAAGAGTACGGTATATGGTACAAATCCACAGGCAATCCAACATTGCTTGGTTATACTGATAGTGATTGGGCAGGGTCAGTGGACGACATGAAGAGCACCTCAGGCTATGCTTTCTCACTTGGATCGGGGATATTCTCTTGGGCGTCAAAGAAGCAAGCCACAGTTGCACAATCAACCGCTGAAGCAGAATATGTGGCAGCCGCTGAAGCAACAAGTCAGGCTATATGGCTTCGAAGAATACTCAAAGATATGGGAGAAAAACAAAGTGGCCCTACTACAATTAATTGTGACAATAAATCAACCATTGCAATGACAAAGAATCCTGTGCATCACAACAGAACAAAACATATAGCAATTAAATACCACTTCATCAGAGAAGCGGAAACAAATATGAAGATACGACTTGAGTACTGCCCGACAGAAGATCAAATTGCAGATATCTTCACAAAGGCCTTACCAAGACCAAGATTTGAACTACTACGCGCTATGCTTGGAGTTACCGAATTTGCATCAAGGAGGAGTATTAAAGTATAATGCAAATTCTAGAAGAATCTAAAAAAATATAAGATAGAGTTATTGAAATGTAAAGAAACTTCTAGAGTATTGGAGAAAAGCCTAGGATAGAAAGAAAAATCAAGAACATTCAACTATGTAGAAAAATCTAGAAGTATTTGCATTAGTTCTAGCTAGGAGTTTCTAAAATAATCTATGGGACTATAAATACCCATGCATCCTACCATTTTGTAACATTAAGAACAACTAACACAACATCCAATACAACTACTCTCAACTACAAATACACTTCTCCAACTACTACTTTCATACTCTACTATCTACACATTTTCTCTATCCCTTCAACTATCCCTTTCACAACCTTGAATTACTATCATTATTCATTAATTATCCTCTTTAACAACTGTGCATTATCATTGTTTTGAGGGCACTCAACAATTAACGTACTTAGGTGTAGCTGACCCTGATTCGGACACAGTTAGTTTATACCATGAATGATGTCAATTTAGGTATCGTTGTTGTAGTTTTAGCCCCCACTTAAGAATAATTTAAGCTAATACTAATCTTAATATTCCCGAATGATGAGAAAAAAGAAGACTACTAAATAGTGTTTCTTTTCAGAAGAATCAATGATAGAGATCCTGAGTTGATGTAATGAATGAGTTCTATCTGTCCAATTCACGAAATATCAAAGAATGTTTTGTCTCTGATTCATGTCTCGTTAAACTGGGATCATAACAATTATCGCCAACTTTCACCGTGGAGCTGATGAAGTGTCTGCTATAGAAATGTGAAATTGCAGTATTAAAATTCCTTAGCATTAAATTGAAAAACATAGTTAATTAGGTGAGGATATTAATTAATATAGCTTGGACATTCTAGCATTATGGAGATATAAAATGATCTGCTATAAATAGTTACAGTGAAAGGAACTTCCACATATAAAATGTTCTCCTATGAATAGTAACAGTGAAAGGAACTTCCAGCGGCCAGACCCAGAACTTGGTTTCAAGAACAAAAAGTTTGTGAATATGCCAACAACTTTGTGAGCTTGGAAAACCAGATTTATTCATTTGGTATTTGACAGGTCAAAAACAAGCAGACCCACATATTAGTTCATAACAATAAATATATATACATTACTTTTCCAAATCTTCTTTTTGCAAACAATGATTTAAGTGGGTACCACATTTGTCGATATTTTGGTGTATTTAAAATCATTTATACTACGTTATTCTAGCTGATAAGTATTTGTACCCTAGAACTCCAGAAACCTTGTTCCTTTCGATCTTAATCCCAAGCTTCATTTTCTTAAGAAATTGACACCACGTGATTTGCATTAATTACATTTTACATGTTAGATGTTGCTGATGTTTACCTTGTCACTATTACCTTGTACCATATGTGGAACTCATGTTTACCATGTCACTACGTACATATACAAAATCAAGAAGCTTATCTTGCATACATCATCTTCTTTAAGGAAAGGTTAGTTGTCTTTTTCTTATAAGAAGCTTCTACTTATAACTTAATGTGTTACTTGTTATCTTCTAATGAAACCAAACAAGAAAGGAAAAAAAAAAAGATCCAAGGTTAATGTAAAATACTGAAGAACGCCAAGAAGGGAAAGGTGATGTGCTGAGGCTGGGTCCCCGCTATATACAGCTAACATGACATGATGGGTTTTATGTCATAGATAATCTCACTTATATATGTTTTTGATTGTTAAGAAAATTGTGTTAAAAAAATTGTTGGAAGTCTCACATCGATTAGAGATAAGGTCAATTCATAATATATAAATAGGTGCAATCCTCACCTTACAAACCGATTTTGTAGGATTGAGTTAGGCTTAAAGTCCATTTCTAACAAAAATCGGAAGGGTACGGGTGAAAAAATTATTAATTGTTATTATTTTCAACTATTTCCGACATTCTTTTTAAATAAGATCACCAAGAAAATAAACACCAATAAAATATGAATTCAATATATATATAAGAGATTTATACCGATTCTAATCCAAAACTTTATTAAAATACAAAATTTATGAATATTCGTCTTTATAATATTCAATTTTTCTCGACGTCAGATTTCAACTCATATATGTAATTTAACATTACTTTCATCGATATAAAAAGTTAATATATATTCTCTCACGTATGTTATAAAATTTAAATATTGTTGAAGATTATAATAACTTTGAACCGTATGATAATTGATGATAGAGGGTTTCCACAGGTTTCTGTTGACCTTACGTTCTAAATAAGAATGTGATTCTATGGCAATGAGCACAGTTGTTGGCTGAGTAAAGTTATTCCTATTAGACTTTGTTTTTCCCTCATTGGTTTGTTGCATCCTTTCAACCAAAGTAGGAAAACTAGGAAATAATATATAAGAGTTGTTTTAGCTAAAAGGCAACATATTAAAAACAATTGAAGGAAGCCAATTATCTTTTTGTGGAGCAGTTGGGGCTCACACTCTAAATATTGCATGTTTCAGTCACACTATAAAAATTATCAAAAATTAGTTATTAAAATATTATTGTAATTTTATTTTTTTTGTAATGAAGATGGTAGCTTTTTGCATGTTAGACATGTAGCGGGCATGCAGAAAACCTGTGACCAAGAGGCATGTGTCCTAAAGATAAGTGACATTATTAGGTTTCTTGTTTTCACCAATGCATGGAGCAATTTTTGTCCATTTCTATGTTTTCTCATTAGATAGAGCCCACGTACAATGTCACTGCAAACTCATCTCTCATCGTCACTAGCCACTCACGTCCAACTCAAAAATAAATTAATGCATCATTAAATTCATTCACTCACATAATTAACCTACTTAATAAGATTTAAGATTGTCGTGTTCTATTTTATTCAATCAACCCCTTCTATACCAATCATACAACAAAACTCTGGAACCACAAAATTAAAAATTTCTCCATCATGCTTAAACTTCTCAACAAGAACCTCCGTCGCCTCAGCTCCCTCCTCAAGTCCTCACTACGGCGTCGTTCCAAGTCCAAGCCTAGCTTCGACAACCCCTCTCCCAAACCTCCCCCTCCTCCTTCCAAACCAATACGAATCGCTACGTTCAACGCCGCATTCTTCTCTATGGCACCGGTGCTTCCCGAACCAGACAGAAGCACCGCCTCGGACGACGACAACGTGGAGCGACCAAAGTCAACGTACGACCGACCACCACGGAGCATTTTGAAACAGTCGCAGTCTCCGCCGTTGGGGAAGTCAAAGCTGCGAGTGTCGATCAACTTACCCGACAACGAGATTTCGCTGCGGCAGACGAGTTTTTCGGAGCACGAGAGAGCAAAAGGGTCGTGGAGTTTCAGCGAGGAAGTGGAGGGAGAGAGGCAGAGGAAAACGGTGCTTGAAGTTCTGAGAGAAGTAAACGCCGACGTTTTGGGGTTGCAAGACGTGAAGGCGGAGGAAGAGAACGGGATGAAGCCTTTGTCTGATTTGGCTCGAGCTTTGGGAATGAACTACGTCTTCGCCGAAAGCTGGGCCCCTCAATACGGCAACGCCGTTCTCTCCAAGTGGCCCATTAAACGATGGAAGCTGCAGAAAATCTTCGACCACACCGATTTCAGGTCATTTTTCAATTAATTAATAACTCTAATTACAATTTACTTCATTCGATTATGCAACTGGCACTCATCAGAAACACGGAAAACCAACTGTAATGAGAGCTTTTTGAAGGAATGTATGAACTGTTTACAGCGATGCAGAATGTCCCCACCTAAGCTTTTGTGTTGTCTGTCACCTATATGCAAATTCATCTATGTTCATTTCAGATTTTACATTTTCCATCAACATTCTTGTGAACACATTTATGGATTATTCATTGCTCAATTTATTTACATTTACACATGCATTTAATACTTAACTTCTTCCTTTACATTAAAATTATATAGCATATACATTTTCTTCAAACGTTACATGCGTAGTTTAAAACAGTATAATTAACAAAAATACAAAATTAAAAGTGTAGAACGTTATGTACAATTTCTTTAAACGTTTTCTTTATGTTTGGAGTGAAGCAAACTATGTTATGTACGTATGAAATCATGATCACTTTGTAATATTGCAAAAACTTAGTAATGTTGCCGTTTCAAGAAATAGCTTGACGCCCAATCTGTATGATATTGAAGGAGAGTAAGAATATTACATCACTGTTGTTTCTCAATTTCGTGATGATTGAAAGCAAGAAATTTGTCTTACTTTAATCCGAAGGTACTGGTTGTCCATGCCCTTATGTCACAGAATGATTATGTTATGGTAATAATATTAGTGGAAATCCAGCCTGTGAAAGGTTGGAACATGAAAACAATTTAGCTAATTGCAGTTAAAGGAAATGTGTGTTAAATTTGGTGTGTTGGAATGAGTTAGTAACAAGTGTGAATGAATGTGACAGACAAGAAATTGCAATTTTATGCAACAGGAATGTTCTGAAGGCCACTATCGATGTACCAGAAGAAGGTGAACTACACTTTTACTGCACCCACCTTGATCATCTTGATGAGAGTTTGAGAATGAAGCAGATAAATGCAATACTTCAATCTAATGATGAGCCACACATTTTAGCCGGTGGACTTAATTCTCTTGATGAATCGGATTATTCCCAAGAAAGATGGACAGATATTGTAAAGGTATATATATATATATATATATATACATCACAACCTCAATTTTCTCAAAATGCAAAAATGAAAACTGTGAATTGGTTCATTTGTGTGTAGTACTATGAGGAGATGGGAAAGCCAACACCCAAGGTTGAAGTCATGAAATATCTGAAGAACAGACACTACAGAGATGCAAAGGACTTTTCAGGGGAATGTGAATCTGTTGTCATGATTGCCAAAGGACAAAGTACAACAACAACAACAACAACCTCTTTTATTCTTTGTCTTTATGAAGGTTCAAGTTTATTCTCGTACTAAGTTTGTCAAAATTAAAAATTTGATGCAGGTGTCCAAGGAACGTGCAAGTATGGGACTCGGGTAGATTACATATTATCTTCCTCAGATTCCACATATGAATTTGTTTCAGGGTCTTACTTAGTCCTTTCTTCCAAAGGGACTTCAGATCATCACATAGTGAAAGCTGATGTGGTAAAAGTGAATAGAAATCCTCAAGAAAATCTGACAAAGAAGCAGGAACAATCAGGACACAATGTTCAGAGAATAAAATCAACTCCATCCAAATGTATATGGAAAACACAAACTCATGATATAGATTGAAATCTTTTCATTCCTCTTTTTTTTTTTCACTAATTTTGAAGATGGAGCAGTACTTAGTTCTGTTCCTGCTTACAGCTTCCTAATTGTGTTCTGTATACTATTCAAAGAATTAGACGTATGAAATAAAGGTGATACATGATGAGTTGAACATTTTTTTTTTAAAATTCCTTGAATTTGCCTGGCCTTTGATTAGCACATCATACTCACTCAATTACTCTTGCAAGAAATAATGTCGACCAGGAAATTGGGACAACTTTTTCACCTACACCGAAGTTGTTCGTTTTTTGTAAAATTCTGGTGTAATTTCATTTTGAAATTATCAAATGGGGCAAGTTTTGCAAAAAATATTTAATTTAGAAAAGTCATGTCTCAGATGATTTTACTTTAACTAAAATAAAGTCATGTCAAGACAATTTTCATGAAAAAAGTTGAAATTGTTACAACTCAAGACAACTTCACTATTATACAAAATGTTGTAATGCTGCCACGACTTCAAAGTCAAATGTATTGAAGTCATATAATGTTGACGCCTTCGGTTTTTTTTGTGAAATGTCTTGAAGTTAAATGTATTGAAATTGTATGATATTGTCACGACTTCAATTTTTTTATCAACTTGTGACACAACTTATCCGAATTCAATTTTTTTCTTTTTAAAGTTATTTCATTTTTGTAATTTTATAATGAAATTAAACCGTAATGATAAAAAAAAACAAAGTTGTTAGCACTCTACTTTTACATTCAGAGTTATGCATTATAAATTGATGTTTTTGATGTAACCATTATAAATTGAAGTTTTATTGAATAAATTAAATCTGTTAACTTTTTAAAAAATTTTAAGATCATTTAATAGCGTATTAAACAAATTTAATTAACATGTAATGTGTTTTTAAAAATTAAAATAAGTAAATGTTGGCTGTAAAATATACCCATTTTGTCCAAAACTTTATGATCATTGAATTAATATACAAATATTTAATAATTAAATTAATAGAATTTAATTTTTCAAATGCTATTGATAAAAATAGGCTTAAGTTTTAAGTGATTCCTAAATTTAGATATTTTTAATTGATTTTTGTTGAATTTTGCTTTTTTGTTGAGTACTTAAATATTTTTAATTTTTGACTTGAGTTTTAGAGTTTACGTTGTCAACTAACATGATGAGTTCGAGTTAGCTTTCTTTATCACTTTATTTAGTTATCTTCGTGTGTTCTTTTTGTATTAATATTAAACGATTTAATTTTTATCATTTTATTTATTTATTTTTAAAAATTATATTTAATATTTATTATTTGTATAAATGTTATACTGATATATTTTATTAAAAATAATTTTTTAACATTATTAGATATTATTAATCATGTTTTGTTAATTACCCAATTTGTTTTTAAAATATAGTAATATCGCCTCACTCGAAGACCAAATTTATTATTTGTATAAATTATATATTAATATTTTTTATCAAAAATGATTTTTTAACGTATTATATTATTATTGTATATTATTAACCCATTTTTTGTTAATCATTTCTTTTAGTACTAAATTTTAATATAGATATTCGTATTTAATTTTGTAAAAATAATTATACTTAATTAGTTTTAATCTTTTAACAAAACATGAATTAAAAAAAACATATTTTCATTATTTTAAAAAATTAGGACATAATTGAATAAAAAAGACATAAGTAGGGATTAAATTGAATTATAGAGATATAAGTAGAGACTTAATTGAATAAGACAATGACATCTGACAGTGACAATGTCACATGGCATCTGACAAGGCCACATTTCACACCACGTACCTGAAATGTTGCAAAAAAAATTTTGAAAAAAAATTATTAAAAAATTATAAAATAATGAAAGAAAATTTACAACAAAATTTTAAAAAATTACATATTGACACGTGGTATACCGTTAACAATGTTGGTAATTTTTGTCTGAAAAAGGCCTAATTGAGACATTTTTTCAAATGTTAGAATTGAATTAAAACTTTTTTAAAAGCGGAGATCAAATTGACCCAATCCTAAAAATGTGAAAATCATTCGAATAATTAAGCCTATCTATTATCTATTATAATGTAAAAAATAAGATATTAAAAAATTTACTCTATTACCTATTTTATTTTGCTGACAAGTATTTTAAAAGTTAGTTTTTTAGTCATTTGATATTTTTTTTATATTGATTTTGTTACCACAAGTGTATATGAGTTATTTTACCTTTTTATCCATTTATTTTATTTTTTAGTTTTATTTATTTTGTTGTCGTGCATATAATTTATTTTGTTTTATTTATCTATTTATTTTATTTTAAACTAATTTGCTTATACTATTTTTTTATTCTTAACTTTATCCTTTTATAGCTTCTAATTAATTTTTCATTTAATAAATTATAAAAGAATAGCTTATATTTCAATTATAAACTTTTATACTATTTTTTTTATTTTTAAATTTATCTTTTTAGGATTTGCAGTGCTATATAAAAAATTCTCTCTTTAAAAAGTTATTTTAATCTTTTATCCATTTGATTCGATTTTAGACTGATCTATTGTAAAAATAAGAATATGTTTCAACTCTATCATTCAATATCTAATAAATTATTATTTTAGCTCTTAAACAGATTATTACTTTCCGAAATATATCAATTATCAAAACGTCAAATATGTATAAAGTTTAAATTATTTTATTAATCAATTTAATCCATGATATACATTTCTAAAAATTAATTTAATTTTTTTTTATTTCTAAAATAAATAAATAAATAAGTTTAATACTTAAATATATAAAATAGAATTATTTTTAATATTACAAATTTTTATATATCGAAATAGTAATTTACTTATATAATTAACGCAATTTATTTGTTTGCTTTGATTATTATTTATTTATTTATTTAGCACTCTAATCTCTTACACAACTTACTTTTTGAAATTCTTTTGTCAATCAATATAGTTTGATTATTATAAAAAATATAATATATTACGTCAACTTCTTTTAAATAATAAATTAAAAATATACACTTTAATCCATATTACATTTTTACAAATTACTTTTAAAGTAAGTTGATTTTTAAAATAAATAAATTATTCTTTTAACGGGTGTCCTTACACATATTTTAATCATTATCAAAAGTGTTTTCTAACATATTCTTGAACATATTTATTATGTTAAAAAATGACTTATATTTAAAATATTGATTTTTTAAAGAATGACCTTATCAATAATAATGATAAAAAAATCATACTTCTTAATATTATAATTTTGTTTTACATTATTTTGATTCATTTTTTACTATTTTTAACTTAAAAAAATGTAACAACTAATTGTCTTAAAATATATCATTCATGTATTTACATTGCCAATAAATGAGTTTTTAAAAATATACATTAAAGATACATCAAAATGTGAGTCTATAAAAACACACCATATGAGTATAAAAAACTTATGCTAATTTAATTGGATAATTTTGTCCATGCACTTGTTAAATGAGTATAAAAAAATTTAGATAAGTCTACTTCTATATATATACTAATTAGATTATCATAACAAAAATATTAGATGAGCCATTATGTTCATTAATTAGACAAATCTAACAATACATATTATACAAGTTTTTTCATATACTAATTAAATGAGTATAAAAAAAAATTAAACGAGTCATTTGATTCACTGTGATCAAACAAATATAACAAAAAAAATTAAACAAATTTGTCAATGCACCGACTAAATAAGTCTAACAATACACATTAAATAAGTTTATCCATACAATCAATAGACAAATATAACAAAAAACATTAAACGAAACATTCCATATTAATTACACGAGTTTAAAAATACTCATTGGAGGAGTTTGTCCAAATACTACTTAAAAAAGTATACCAATAACATACATTAAAAAAATTACCTTATCTGACATGTATCAAAACAAAAGACCACCTAAATCATTTCATTTAATATATTATTTAATTCAATTATTTTTTAATCATTTACACATTAGTAGTCAATTATTTAGCTAAATCATTTCTACGTTACTAGTAAGTTATTTTGTAATTTTATAATTTAGCACAAATAAATTCAAATACTATGTTATTTTTCTAATCTTGATATTTATCAGTGAAAAAATATATATCCATAATTCCATATACTAATTAATATATATATATATATATATATATTTATATATTTATATATTTGAAAGTGCTTTTATTTATAACTTTTAACATTAATTTCATGTTACATTTATTTTGGACGGATCATATATTATAATATTCATGCATTTTACTTTAACATGAATCCATACATATACATTTCATTTTAATATAATATATAATTAAAAAGTTTAATTATAAAATTTAATCATATATTATTTGACTATAATTTCCTAATAAATTATTTCATCAATTTTATAATTTAACATAAATAAATTCATATCCAACTATTATTTTATAATCTTATTATTATTAATAGATTAATTATTATTTTTATTATTATTGATATTATTATTATTATTATTATTATTATAACTTTTAACAGACATTATATTATTATTAACATAAACATAGATATTATCAATTTATGTATATTATTTTTAAATGAATATTATTATATTAATAGGTGACAGTATTAAAATGTTATTAAATTAATATATAAAATAAATTAATATTTATTAAAAATAAAGTAATATGAATGAAAAAAGATAAGTAAATAATTGTTGACAAATAAAAAAGACAAATAAAGAAAAGGAACAGTATATAAACAATTTTAAGAAGAACTTGAATAAAAATATTCAAATTTGTTTTATATCTAAATTAACGTTCAAATATTTCAACTTAAATTTGAAAATTTAAATTTTAATAAACCAAGTCACGGTGAAGTACTTTTTTAAGATAAACTTAAATTTAATAAATATTAATTTTAATTTTAAATATTAACATGCCATATTTAATATTTGCTCAGACTTTAGTTGAATTAACCTTTCAAATAAAATTATCATTTTAGTCTCCTCCAAAAAGTATGTAAAACTGTTACGATAATTTATTAAATTAAAACATTAATTATGAAATTAAGAAATCTGAATTAATTATTTGACATTTAATTGTTTTATTGAAGTTTCTGACTTCAACTTTTTCATTCTTAAAAAAAAAAAACACACACACACAAACGCTCATTATATCAATGTTTATCTATACAAATTATTACAACAACTAAATGTTTATCTAATAAATAAATAAATTAACACAATAAAAATTGGAGTCTCCTCCAAAAGTATGTAAAACTGTTAGGATAATTTATTAAATTAAAACATTAATTATGAAATTAAGAAATCTGAATTAATTATTTGACATTTAATTATTTTATTGAAGTTTCTGACTTCAACTTTTTCATTCTTAAAAAAAAAAACACACACACAAACGCACACATTATATCAATGTTTATCTATACAAATTATTACAACAACTAAATGTTAATATAATAAATAAATAAAATAACACAATAAAAATTGGAGTGTTTTCAAATATAAATTTTATACTTAATTAAATTTGAAGTTTTTGATAAACTTTTTTAATTAAATTCCGTCAACTTCTTTTATCTACTAGATATTTAAATTTTTATATTTTTTAATTAAATGTTTATGAGTAAAGAAATCATAAATGATGATAATAATTTCTTATCGAGTATGTTTTCTATAAAAAAATTACTTATTATTTTTCATTAATATATTACACGATTTTATAATTCTTAACCCATAAAACTAAATAAATAATTAAAACGATAAATCAAGACAACATTAATAAAAAAAATTAAATGATATAAATAAAATATTTAATATTTAATAAATTAACAAAATCTAATATAAATTAATTACAAACATTTAAATTCATAGTGTAGTTGAAATTTAATCACGTCGTAATTGTATGGGAAACGCAAGTAGTTTTATAATCTAATATCAAACCATCATAGAATAATATGGTTGCTTTCCTAGTATATTAAATTTATTTATTTATTTTTAAAAAAATTTACCCTATAATATGATTGGACTGATAAAGTTGCCAGCAAATTACACCTTGGGTCTGTCTCTATCATCGTTTGCGTAACAGCACAAAAGCTCACAGACAATTAAATAAATAAATAAAACCTTTTAAAAAACCGTGTCACAATTGCCCAAAGTCAAAACTCGACGACGACGACGAAGCTATACCCCAACCCAACCAAAGAAACGGTTCAAGAACTCAAGAACCCTATAAATGGTTGATTCTTGAAGTGTTGTAATCTCCAACCTTAACCCATCAAACATCATAGCAGAAACCAAACCAAAGCAAAACATGATGACAGACGAAGAACTGATGCAGAAACTTGAAGACTTAACCATCAACGCCCAACATCACCAGTTGGAGACTCTCCGTTCGATCCTTCTTCACAATGCCACCGTGCGATATCTTCAACCCTTCTTCAACAACGCTCCTCTTCCTCTTGATCACTCCACTTTCACACGTCTCGTGCCTCTCTCTTCCCATGGAGATTACGTTAACTACATTAACCTTATGGCAGACGGAAAAGATGACCCCTTTCTCTCCGTCGACCCTCTCCGCTGCTTCTTTTACAGGTTTCTTTCTTTCTTCCTTCAGATCTCATCATCAATCATCTTCTGTCACTCTTCCATTTTCGTTCTTTGTTTTCGCATTCTTGGAAATGGAGATGTCTCTTTATATTAATCATTGGCAGTATCACATATGGATAAAAACGTTGTGCATCCAAGACGAGTGAAGGTTTTTTATTCCTCGGTTTTACTGATGATAACAGATTTTCTTTGAAATATTCACCGATTTAATTAAACTTTTTTCTATTCACGAGATTAAAGTCTGTCACCTTCCACTTACATCAATCAAATATATATTAGGATATGTTGGTATTGATGTTTGTTTTTATAAGATGTTTCAGTTTGTATTCTTAATTTTAAGAGGGAGAACTTTCTGACATTTAGTATCTTTTTATAAATTTTTATTTTTATTTAAATTGAACTTTATTTACTGAAAGAGAGTTGGATAAAATGTTTTCAATTTTGTGTGTGGAATGTCATATGTTGGTACCACTCTTCTCTCAAAAAATGTCAAATTTTCATGATTTGAATAACACATTATTTTTCATTTTCTCTTAAAGATGATATTTTTGTAATTAAAAATAAAAACAAACCTAAAAACGTTTGCTTTTAACTACTCAGAATTTTCTCATACTGAACAAACAAACTTAGGATTCACCCTTGAGCATTCCTTACACCAACTTTTGTGTGGTTCTTGTACTTTTTAATGCTTTTGGGGCACTTAAATTTGTTGGTCTTCGTGGTCTTAATTTTCTTCCTCAGTTCGGGAACAAGTTCGAGCACCATGAGACCGAAATTGATCCCTTACTTCGATTCAAGCCTTTGTAAAGCTGCCTCCTTTATCGGTCACCGAGGCAGTATTGCTGTTCTACAAAGGTGAATCGATCAAATAATTTTAATTTCTGCCAAAATTCGAAGAATATAAGTTTGTTCGACACTGAGTTTCAAAATTCCTTGCAGGGTATTCCCTCCTAGACCTGAAGTGAACAAGATCCTATTCTTTCTCTATGCTGACAATACAACTACTACTAAATGTGGCTTGAAAGTCATGCCTGCTTCCACATACCCTTTGCAAAGTGGTAATGCTACCCCTCAGCAACTTGCTACTTTTTCCAGTCCCCTAGAAGTGATTCTTGGATCTCATGTTGAGCATCAAATGTACTGCCACCTTCTATGTGGCCTTAGGAATCTTGATGTTATAGATGGAATCGCAACCCCTTATGCCATAGGTTTGATCAAAGCATTTGGTCTACTGGAGTCCAAGTGGGGGCAACTGTGTGATGATCTTGACCATGGATTTCCGTGTAATGAAATTTCTGAGGGGGCAATGAGGGAAGCTGTGACTAAGACACTTGGTGGACCTCAGCCAGATTTGGCAGATAGAATAAGATTAATCTGTGAAGGTAACAACTGGGGTGGAATTGTGTGTAGATTGTGGCCAAACACTCGTTATATCAGGTGTGTTACCACTGGAAGCATGAAGCAATACTACCAAAAGCTCAAATACTATGCAGGGGAGGTACCTATTTTAGGAGGAGATTACTTAGCTTCTGAATGCTGTATTGGTTTAAATTTGGACATGATGCAGCCCCCTGAGACAACACGGTTTGTGATACTTCCAACTTTTGCCTACTTCGAGTTTCTTCCATTTGACATGAATGAGGACAATGTTAGCAAAGAAACAGTGGAACTTTGCAGTGTGGAGGTTGGGAAGATGTATGAAGTGGTTGTCACTACTTACAGAGGACTTTATCGCTACCGTTTGGGTGATATAGTGAGAGTTGTTGGTTTCCATAACTCATCTCCAGAAGTTGATTATGTGATGAGAGCACCTAAAAATCCTGCTGAGATTGTGACTGAGAAGGACTTGATTTCAGCTGTAGAGGATTTTCAACTTGCACTTAGAGATGCTATGAAAATTGAGATTGTTGAGTATGCAAGTTTCTTGGACCAGGGATCACTGCAGAAACAGTTGAAGGTATTTGTGGAAGTTCAAGATGAATCTAATTTTCTGGAGGATAAGCTAGAGGAATCAGTTAAAGTGTTTAGAAGTTGTATGTCCACTCTCGAGAGTGGTTTGGGAGCTATATACAAGGTGCAGAGGGATAAAGGTCAACTAAGAAACTTACTGTTGTTCATAGTAAGGCCTGGAGCTTTTGATCAATTATCAGACATAGCCATTCAGAATGGAACATCAGCTAGTCAATATAAACCACCCAAGATTATAAGGAATCATGAAGTTGTCAAACTCTTGGAAAATTTAGCCATTGTGATAGTGTCGTTTGATGGTTAATAATACTTAGTGAATGGAATGAATTTCTACCAATACCTAGTTGATTTCAATCTGATTACGTACAGATTGGTGTAATTGAAAGATTAGTTAATGCATCTTTTCAAGAGGTTAACAGTAATAGATTTGAGTTCTTAGTTTTGAATGCAATACTAAAATCGTTTAGTTTTCCTCCTTTTGGAGCTAAACTGCAACTGCCTTTGGATACATTTCATGAATTAATGACATTAAGATAAACAATAAGAATTATACATCATGAGAACGAACTCAATCAGCAATACAGAAGCAAACCAACGACAAATTATATGACTAGTGATTATTCAATCATCAAATTATCGATCTTCTTCGTTCTTTACCGTACACTGTTCAGCAAATCACAAAACTGCTTCTTATGAGTTAATGGCTGCTTGTAGTTGTTCCAAGCTTTTCCCCTTGGTTTCTGGCACCGCCAAAATTATAAATAATATAGCCAATGCATTAATAGCTGCATAAAGAATGAAGGTACCTGCAAATCGTACACAAGTGAATTTACTAGTTATACCAGTTACCTGATCTTCAATCTTCCCCGATTATTCCCAAGTGGTAAACCAATTATCATATAATAATAGTGATCATCACGCCTTTGAATGAAATAAAACTAAAATTAGTGACTTGTATTTATTACCATAGGAACTCCAGCTCATGAGAAAGTTGAAAGTATAAGAACATAACCATGCACCAAACCAGTTCGTTAATGTGGCCAAACTTCCAGCTTGCCCTTTAATATTGACAGGAAATATCTGTAACCAAAAGGTGATATCATAGTAACAGAGATAATGTTTTATAAGGGGAGGATTTATAAGTAGATTTTGGCTATTAACAGGCACAACTAGCTTCTCCCCAAATCAGGAAAATACATGCAACTAGAGCAGGATATCAACCATTTCTTGCTCTTAAGTACCACAGTTATTATTGAAATTCCACAGTGTATCTTTAATTAATTTGCATCTCTTTTGTAGTAGGCTTAGTGCCATTAAAACTTGAAAGAAGAGAGAGGGAGGCAAGTACCTCGGACATCACAACCCATGGAATTGCTCCCATTCCTATTGAGAATGATCCTATGTAGACCTAATATCACCAAAGGAAAGATTAATGTGAAATGGAGAATGAGTTCATATTTATGAGACATTGAGAATGGAATACTAATGGCCATACCAGTATGCCTATTACTGCAAGTGCTGGGACAGCTGCAACACCCACCTCGTAGACCTGTTTCAACAAGGATATCACTTTCACATTATTATCAAAACCAAAACTAAAAGCTATAGGGTTCTTAGTTTGGAATATACCTTGAGATAGAATGCAACTGCTAAAAATGTACATCCTGCGACCAGTCCCGTTCCGGATAACTAAAATGAAACAGGAACGAACAATAAGAAAATGATACACAAAAGGGATCTTTACAAACAAAGGAAAGTTTAATGATAAACTGTTTTTGTGCTTTGAATTTACTAGAAGTAGGGGCTTCCTCCCAGTTTTATCGATTAAGACAGCTCCAAGACCTGTTACAACAACCTGCAAGAAAAAAAAAATGAAAAACCATAAATCGGTTTGGGACTACGAAGTTAGATATCAATCCTTTGGCATAAACAAATACCAGATTTTCAAAGAGCAACTAGGTTAAAACTAAGAACCTGAAGGCAGGCATATGATATAGTTCCGATGGCGGGAGAAAATCCTGACATAGAATGCACAAAATAAAATTGCAATGTCTATTGAAATTTATTCAATTTTTTAAATATAGTTTCAATGGGAATTGTGATAATGAGTTATGGATCAGATGGAAATTGTGATGTGCAAGAACGGATGATGGTGTGATGAACTGGAATGCTGATACTGAACAAAGTGTACTACTGTGATGATTACAGCAATTCCAGTAAGTGCGTACTTACCTGCTAGTTCAAAAATACTGCTGGTATAAAAGCAAATTGCATTGATTCCTCCAAACTGCTGGCAGACCATTAGGCCTATTCCTATCTGGTCAATGATGTATAAAACATAGTTATGAAAAATAATTTTTTACTTCATTTATTTTTCACCCCTAGACCTCGTCTATCAAAAGTTAAATTATAGTGACATTGGCCAAAAGAGAAAAAGAAGAAACTTCAATCAAAAGTTAGAATGATAAAAGGTATAGTTACAGTGACTGAGCGCAAATATCTTCTGTGAAACAATTCCAGTAGCCTAGATTTTGGGAGCTGCTCCAAAGTAGTTATATAGTCCTGTGTGCCAATGACAGACACACCCACTTAAACACGGTATCTTAAGAATGCTTTGTCTCAAAGTTGAAACAAAGGGACAGAGTTATATCTAACCTGAACTTCCTCTGCCTCCTCAGATATATCAGCTTCTTTGCCACGAAGTATTTGCAGTGCTGCCTCAAAATCTTTTTGACGTCCTCTCTTTGCCTGCAACAATTGTTTGGTTATAACTCATGATGTTGTGAAAACCACCACGCGTTTTCCTCTTACAAAAGCATGAATTTGTATGTTGGTTTCTTACTAGCCATCTCGGAGACTCTGGAATTAAAAACAAACCCAGTAGCAATACAGAAGTGGGAATGAGGCCTACAATTTCAAACACTCACATAGTTAGTTTTCCAGCAAAGTATATCAGTTCATTTCTAATTTTATTATTTTTTTCTCTTCTGCCCATACCCATATCATTAAAAATATATTTAAATAGGGAAAAACTCACCAGTTAAAGCCAAAGCCCTCCACGAAAGTACATTTCCAATGGTGAATGCCACTGACACAGCAGCAGTGATCATGAACTGCAAGGCCAAATGAAAAACAAAATTAGGTTCCTTGTTAACTTTATTGCATACTGTTTAGTACAGATTCAATCAGTTCACTGTGAAGATACAGGAGTACACAGAAACATGCGCACAAAAAAACACAAACATGTATATAAATCGAATGTTTCCAAATTTACAAAAGTTGTTGCTGAGATCTACCTGATTTAAGGTAGTCAGTGTCCCTCGGAGTTCTTTTGGTGCTATTTCTGCTATAAAGACAGGAACCTTGTACAATCCATCCCATATATGGTAAAATTTTAATATTTTGAACATGCAAGTGTATGAAACGAAATCTTATACATGAAGTTGTTTTTTGGAGAGTAGAACTATAACCAACCACATATGAAAAAACTCCCATTCCATATCCTGTTGCTAGCCTCCCAATGTCCAGAGGCACGGGACCCTGTAAAGCAAAAAAAAGTTCTGGTGGGTTATAATTCTTGGACAATAGTTATGGCAAAACATGGTACTAAGTTTTGTGGTAAGCACCTTAGAAAAGTAAATAGCAAGCCACCCCCCAACACAGAAAGCACTTGACACTCTCATTGCCTGCAGATGTTCCAAAATCAACCTTTTCGCACCTGAACTGGTTAATCCCAAGCAAAAGCATCATAATTTCCCTCAACTTACCCCTTTTCGTCCAAGAAAATCAGCAATAGGCCCACTTGTTATTGCGCCAACCATCGCACCAAAAGTCAAGATTGAGCCAAACAAGGAGTACTGCATATAAAATATTGATAAGGTTCTTGTACAAACTAAAAAAATTACTGAACTTTTTCTTTGAAGCCAATCAAAGATTTTAACATATTAATTTTAGTTCTAGTTAGATGAGTTCATGCTCTCAGAAAGTTGTACATATTTCGCTATTGAACATTTTCAAAATTTGTTCCCATGATTCCACTAATCCTAGAAAAGGGTGAATGAAGCAGGCTTACCTCTGCCAAAGACAGATTGAATTCCTTCCTGATAGCATCTTGAGTGGGAGATGAATATCCAGCCTGAAAACACACACATAATCATTCCACATGGAAACATAGCAGTCAATCAAACTATAACTTTTCAGTTCTCAGATTTTTTTTTTTAATTTTTTCCTTGTAGAGAAAGCCACAAAAGTGCTTCCATTTTGGATTTCAACTTTACAACATCCTCTTTAATGGGAATGACAAGTGTTATTTGTGTTACATAGAGTTTTCAACTACAAACTAAACACTTACACAAGTGCCAAATTCATAAGAACCACACACTGCAACGAATGTACAAAAATAAAGCATCCATGGATGCCCTTTGCCTGCTGCATGGACCAATTGGTGGTCCGGTTTCTCCACCAGTGGCTCTCTGATTCCTTTCTCCACGCCTTCCTCCACATTTTTGATCTCCATGCTCACTTCTATACATAATCAATCACTAATTCCCCAGTATATATATTGAAGGAGTATGTATAGCAGAAAAAGTATGTTTTTAGTCTTATCTCATTGATATAATTGTGTCATGTCATGTGACCTTCATTTTATTTTTATGAATAAATGACCAAAAGATATGGACAAGGATGATTTCATTTTCACGAATGAGACTAAAACATAATTTTTTTTTTTGGACTAGAATCCAAAGGGTATCTTAAAATATATCCCAAAGTTGAAATACAGAAGGAAGATGAAGTAGTATACCACACTAGGCTGGCACTTAAATGGCATTAATATTCAAACTACTGAATCTAGATCTCATGTTTTTGGATGGACGTGGGAGCTTCACTTACCCATCTAACTTGTGGACACAACAATGTACAAAGTTCATAATAAAATATCTTCAAAATTGATTGCTTTAAGATGTCTTTGTCTTGGGACATGATTGCGTAGGCGTCTTCAACTTGTCTAAGGTTTGGTGACTGCGAAAGAGGCTATGATATGATTTACCCAATTAACTTCATCTGTTCATGAGTTAAAAACGAGATGTCTCAGTATCAATGATAAGTGTTGATGACACTTAAAAATATTTTTAATATATTTTTCATCAATGTATTTCAAAGACATAATAGAGGATCAACACAGGAAAAATACATTAGAGAATAATCTAAATTTAGTGAGTTATGGTTCATCATGTGATAATTTAGGCTATTTTTTGATAAAAGTTCAGAAAATATTTGTGTGAATAACCTCATTTGTGAATTCCAGTACACAAAACAGAGAGAAAAAATGTTTTGAAAGTAGAAATAGTTTTCAATAATTTTGTAGTAAAACCAGTCTCCTGAAACTGTAATCTGTTATTACTTTAGTTTCTAGAAATTGGTTTTTGTAAAAAGTCCATAAGACTATGATCGAATACGTGAAAGAGAATAGTAAAAACAACGACATGATGTCTAAAAACAACGACATTGCAACATACCATTTTTCATGTAAGATTTTTTCTCAAAATAAAAATAATAAGTGAGGTAAATTAGTAGCATTTGGTATTATAAAAATAATCAGAATCACTAGTGGTCCTTGCTAGTTGTCCACATGCATGAAGCTTGTTTCATTGACTTCCTTCCCAGAGGCTTAAGTAGTGAGAAGAAAAAGCTGGGATAGAAACTTACATTACTTTTGTTGGCAATTTTTTACCCGAAAAGATTGTTGGATTTATCACTTTTGAATATGAGTTATTTGGTACAAGAAATTTTACACCACTTTCCACTTGAGATATTTTTTTTTATAATAATATTTTAACCTGCTTTTTTACTAACTTTAATTCATTGTTCTAATCACCTTTAAATTATCACATTATATCATAAAAAATCAAAATAAATAATTAAAAAATAATTAAAATAATAATTTATAAGTAAATAAAAAAATAAATTAAAATATTATTAATTTTTTTATATGTGACTCAACTTTTTATATTTTAACTTAAAGTTTTCAACTCATATTTAAATTTCTAATTCATCTAATATTTATCTAATATTGAAATAAAAAATAAAATATGCAAAGTTACGTCAACACTTCACCACTGTCGAGTTCTAAACATTTTTCTCACACCTTGTATATCATGGCTAAAAATAATTTAAGAGATATATTATTGGGATAACTTTGCGAATTATTATTTACAATGTAATATAATATCAAATATTAATAATATCTCGACTTTAACTTCTTTTTTAATCTAAATAATAATTAACTATATTTTTATATATTTATAAAAAATTAAAAAAAGTAAAATAATTTTTTAAATTAATTTTTTAAAAAAATTGCCGCAAATATTCTTAACATTTATCTTTACTTTCTTAATATATGTTTATTGGAATTTCAAATTTAATTATGATTTCCTCTTCCTTTATTGTAACTTTCATTTTTCTTTTAATAACATCTTTATTTAATTTAGTATTTTTCTTTATATTTTCTTTATCATTTTTGTCAACCATGATTCTATGATTTTAACATTGAATTATGTTAGAATGTAGTTATTTATCTATTTTATCCTTTTATGCATCTTCCTTTTTTTGTCATTCTTTTATATCCTTTATTTTTCAAATCCTTTCTCTTGAAATTTTATGGTCAACGCCTTTCTCTTCAAATTTAAAGCACAAACTTTATTTTTTTTATGTAAACTTTGAGTACTAGGTTATTTGCATTTTAAATTACATACATTTTTTAAGACAACTTATAACCTTTTTCTATTCAACAATTGAACGACACTTAACCAATTTTCACCAATCTTAATAATATAAAAGACATGAAAATTTAATTTGACACCTAATGAATTTTAGTAATAATAATAGGTCTTCTTCTAATAGTCTTCTACAATGGAATGTTGGGATTTACATATCTTTTACATATATTTCTGTCGTTCATGTTTGTGATATTTTATATGTGGTATCTACCAACACTTGTTGTCTTGATAATTATTTTCATTGCAATAAGGATAAGATATAAAGATACATAAATTGTTTTTTTGGTTATATTGAATATTTTATAATTTTTGACTTTGAAAGTACCTCCGACGATATAAAACAAAGTACTTTTAACAATATGATCTTCTTTCGTTATGATCTTCTTTCATTAATTGTTGTTTTTGTGCCAACAAGACATATATCCCTTTTATCAAAGTAATTGTAGATCGATTTTGTATTTTTCAACAAAGGAATAAAAAATTTGTATCTCTTTGACATGTTACTAGAACTTTCTTAACTATTTTGGAATCACAAAACTCCTTACCTTGTACTTTTCTTTGTCATATTCTGCTTTCAAATAATCTTACTTTTCTCTAAATGATTTGAGTTATGATTAAGATAATTTGTGAAATACTAACAAATAAACATGACTTTGACTTTATTTTTTTTTTTTTTTTCTTTTTTTTTTATTTTTTACAAATAAATTTTTTTTTTTTTTTTTTTTTTTTTTTTTTTGCATTTTTTTGTACTTGGAAATTTTTATTTGAATCATCTATAGCTTATCATAAATCTATCTCTTAGATAAGTTTTCATTATTATAATCTATAAATCACAACTTTCACATCTAAGAATGAAATAGTCTTGTAAGAAAAGCACCATCCATTCAAACAAGAGACATGTAAGAAAAATCTAAGAGCATGTTTAGTTATGCGTTTGCATAATTGATTTTAAATGACGTAAACAAATTGATTTTGTTGATGGAGAATATGTAATTGATAGCTCCTCTCATGACTGTGAATTTTTCTTCTTCAAAATTAAGTTTGAAAAACAACCAAATATGATTTGAATAATTTTATATGCTTTAAAATCGATTTTGGATGGTTGGGACGTGAAACCAAAAACACTAATACTACTTTTGCATCTTAGATTTTGAAAATATATTTTAGAAATATAAATAATAAATTCTATGGAGTAACCTATGATTTATTTTTATATATAAAGAAAAATATAAAAAATATTAAATATTAACATTATCTCAAATTTAATTTTCTAAATTTAAACCGTAATTAAATATGTTTTGATCTTTAAATAAAAAGTTAATTTTTTTCTAAAAAGTAATATAAAAGAAAGATATTGAGTAAATATTTTCTTCACTTCTGTCAAATTGGTGTAAAGAAAAAAAAAAGGTATACATTTTTTTTAGGGGATTAACTTTATCTTGTAAAATAATAACCATTGAGTCATTTCTTTTTAATAAATTTTACTTTTCTTTGATGTTTCACCGTTTCACTAACTCACACTAAAGAAAATCGTAGTTAATGGGTTATTTATGAAGGGTTAATATAACCTTTGTAATATTAATGGCGACTTTTGTAACCTTCGTTGAGTTCCAAAGGTTTATTGTTGAATCCCAGGGAAATACTCTAGGTTTGTTTCAAATCCTGGTTAACAAATAACTTTAATAAATTTTATTTACTTTTTCCTTCTTATTCTTTTAATGTTTTTTCCTACCTTCTATTTCTTTTTTATTCTAAACAAGTCCTCTTTTCTGGTTAACAAACCTTAATACTGTGTTTACTTGAACGTATTTTTTGTTCACAGAAAAGTGAGAAAAATGATTTAAAGGTTGATATAATTGTTCATTTATGCGGATTTGAGGGAGAGGGAAAGGAAGGATGAGCAAGATTACTCTATTTTTCAATCCTCTCTCCTATGTGATGATTTGAAAGGGATATCAGTCATATTACATTTATGCTCTCAGTTTATTTTTTGCTTTCTTAATTGAAAAGATCATTCACGTGAAATTTTTCATGCCAGCAACAACACTTGTATCCGGTTCCAATGGGCGATTATCCGGATCTATGCGTGCGAGAGAGGGAAATGTATCTAGATCCTTCTGTATCCGTATCTATTTATAAGTAATTTTTAATTTTTTTATTAAAATGCTTTTTATAAGTATTTGTTTATTAAAATATGTTATTTTAATTTATTCATTTTAATATTTTTTATAAAATAAATCTAACTCATCTAATTATAATTTTAAATTACTTTTAATATTAAGGGCAATTTGGTAATTTTATTTTCTTTCCATTAAACTTAATTTTTAATCTATCACATCAATCAAATCACTCACCTACTTTTACAAATTTACTTTTAAATCTACTCACTTTCATCTCTAAATCTCTTAAAGTGAAAATATAAACTTCACCATTTAATCCACTCAAATTCATCCTCTCCCACTCTCTTAAACCAATTTTCACAAGTGAACACACCCTATAGGTGTTGGTGTGTTATTTTGGGAGGAATGATTTGAGGGAAAAGAATTTTGGTGGATTTGAGGATGAAGTTTATGTTGTTCTTTATAAGAAATTTGGAAGTGATAGTAAAGTTGATTTGAGAGTAAATTTTATGAAAGTTTGTGAAATATTTTACAAATGTGACTAATAAAAAATAAAATTTAATAAATGAAAAACTAAGATTATCAAATTGTCCTTGATGTTAAAAGTAATAAAAATTAATATTTACATAAGTTGTAATTAATTTTGAATATTTTTATGATGAATAAAATTTTAAAATTTTGAAAAAGTAAAATTACCAAATTGTGCTTTATTTTTCTTTAATAAATTTAATATCATAAGAGATATTCACTCATTTGAAGTCATATTTTCTAAGCTTCCTAAGAAGTTTCTTATATATTGTTTTGGTATAGTAATATTCTATCTCCCTTATGATTCTAACTTCTAAAATCACACTGACTTCACTTAAAAACAACTTATATTTCAAAATTAGATCCTAAAAACAACTTAATTTTAGAAACTATCTCATTGCATATATCAATCATCAGCATGCACATATAAATATATAATATAAATATATAATGACATATTCTTATTCTCAAATTTAGAGTACTATCAATATCATCATGTGAAAAGTCATCACAAATCATTATTTTCTTTTTCTTTAAAAATGAAGGTTAGATTCACTCAAAAAAAATATATAATTTTTTTCCGAGTAATTGAGTAAAACTACCTACATCCCTATAATCTTAAATACTCCTACAATTTTAAATATTTAATATTGGTAAATGGACAAATACCTGATCGTGATCCTCTCAGTTAAGCTCCACTTTATCATTCGCCAATGTCAACTTCATCCTTGAAGATCAGCTATGGTCTATTCCCACTCTATTTCTCGTTCCTCCAAATAAGGAGCAATTTATTCAAAGCCCAAGAGAGTTTTTTTTTTTTTTTTTTTTTAATTTGGATAAAGAGGTGTTGAAATTAAATGAAGGGGTGAATGAAGTAAGTGAGGCCCAAACATTCGGCCCATATTATTACTTTCTCAAAATAAAGAAACCCAAAAAGCGTTTCCTCCTTAATCATCTCATGCAATGCAAGGGGTTATGGAAGCCTACTCCTAACTCATCCTATGCCATGCCAGGACAGCCACCGCCAGCCGGAGTGGGTCCTCTTCAAAGGGAGATACCCCGCAGCCTCCGCGCTAGTCGCCGCAGCCATCTCGTGGTTCCACACCATTGCACACAACCCCTGCATCACTGGTCTCATCGTCGGACTCCATGCGCAGCCTCCAAGATCGCCCCTGGAAACCTCTGTCGTAGTCGCCTCACACGCGACTCACATCTCCTGGACGCTGATTAAGATCCGGCGGCCTTCTTCCAGCAGCTACGTCAAGACGCTCACGCACGTCAGGCCTTCGATCCTGCCCTCTCACCGCCGGGGAACACCGCATCGTCGCATGGAAGGAGAAAGAAGTTGATCGGAAGCAGCCTCCTTGAAGGTGATAAGAAGCGTGTACTCCACGCCCATGAAGAAAAGGAGCCCCAAGGCGAAAAAACACGGCATCCAACGGTGTATCGCCACGTGGACAGCATCGACCGCCGACCATTTCATGAACGAGGAGGCGTTGGAGAAGTGCTTAAAAACGGTTTTGGCCATGGCGTCATTTGCCACTCTAAAGCCGTTGGCCGGACCCATATCGTCATGTACGTGTAAATCTCCAATATACAACAAATTTCTCCAAAGATACAAAACTGACAAGAATATCTCTTTTAATAGTGTATAAAATAAACCGGGGATATAAAAAAAATGTAGCAAGTAAATGTGTAACTCTACGTTTTATTTTGAGTATTTTGATATATATAAACCTAACACAAATCTAACACAAGATTATGTACTTAATAGCGTACTAAAGTCAACATAAAAATTTGAAAATTCGTATCTTTAGGCTATTATATATCTTGACGATAATCGAGTGAGCACTTTAACTTGATGTTATGTTTAATTTTCTTGTTGAAAGAGACAGTGACTTGGGAACTAAACTCTTTCATTCGTGAGAAAAGAAATGTCATGGCTTCATGTGAATTCATGACGACAACTGTCGACGCGATGTCACTGTCAATTTCGGTTCGCCAGCAATCATTTAAGTTCTTTGGATATTGCTTTTGGCATTGAAGAAAAAGTTACAGGAACACAACCTCGTGAAAAGGAATAACAAATAGACTAAAAATATAAATTATGAAAGAAAAATATATCTTTCCAGTTTATTAGATTTTTTGTCACAAATTTATAACTTTAATTGATTGAATATACATTTCTATCTATAAAAATTTTTATTTTTACTCTCTCATATTCAAAATATATCTTTATAAATAATGGTTGAAATTCATTCCCCCAAAGGTTGCTCGGTATTTTACATCAATGTAAAATACGGTTAATATTGATTATATTTATTATTACTTGTGTGTTTGATTTTTTAATTTTTTTTAAAAAATTGAGTTGATATTAATAAAAATAAATAAATAATGTTGTTAAATATAAAATTAGAAAAATAAAATATATATACAAAAGAAAGTTTTAAAATAAAAGTTAAAGATAAAAGGGGTTTTTAAAATAACAGTTAAGAATAAATTTTTAAAATAAAGTTTATAAGTAAATTATTTATAAAATAATTCATTTTTAAAATAATAATTAAAGATAAAAATGAAAAAAACAAAATGTGAACATAAAAAATTGTATTTTTTTATATATGGTTATAGATTAAATATTAATAATAAATAGAAAAATAATATTAATTACTCAAAAATAAACATTACCGATTAATTATTACCATTAATAAAAAATATAAATTGTGACTTAATTGTACTAAATTGTTAATTGAAATTAGGTTTGAATTGTATTGAACTATTGAATATATTTTTTCAAATATACATTTAAGAAAAAAAAAACCTGTTTCGGGTACAGGGATTGAGCGCCTATCTAAAACACTCGCTTGACTCCTTCTGTTCCTCTTCTCCTCTTCAACTTTCTTTCTCATGTTCGGTTGTCTAGACGATCGAGATACCTATCAATTAGGCTCTGATGCTTAAGTTAGTTCAAGTTCCTTCGAGAGTAGTAATTAATGTTGTAATAAATGCGAAGTAAAAGTCTTTATCAACTTACCTTGGGTCATTTTTATAGTTTTTTATATGGTATGTGATTAAAGTTTATTTAATTAAAGCCCAATTGCTTTTTAAATTTGATTACTGACCTGTTTTATTTTAACTACAGATCTTATCTTCTAGCTCTGCTCGACTGACGCTGACCGAATGTGCGTGCTCTGACGGTCGTGTCTTTGCACCCCGATAGTCGGATGAGAATGGCAAATCATAGCCGGTGTTGTAGACGCTCACGTTAAAAAGGATCTTAATATGATTTTCAATTAGTTGTTGATAAAGCAAATGTGGTGTTAGGCCGACCGACAGTTGCGACGGCCTTTGACTGCTTATCCTTGGGTCATCCGACCGACGCGCTCTTTTAATAACTCTAGATAAATTATCACATCAACATGTCACGACTTCAAATCCCAACTGTCAGATTGTCCGGTCATGTTAATCGGTCCTACGGAACAAAATCCTGTATAAACATAACCACACTTTATTTATTTACCTTAGTAGACATTCATTAACCATGATCAGAATTCAGATCCAGATCTAGATCCAAATGCAGTACACAGAACCTGATGTGATGTGATATGATAGAATAAGATTAATCTGTGAAGGTAATAACTGGGGTGGAATTGTTTGTAGATTGTGGCCATACACTCGTTATATTAGGTGTGTTAATTTGCTTTTGAATCAGTGGTAGAACTTGCTCGATATTTATGAGGGTGTCAAAATATACTTAAAATTTATATATTTAATTTATATATTTAATTAGGGATCAGTAAGATTATTTAACTTATAATAATTGAATCAATACTAAAATTTTTAGTTATATTTTGTTTTTAATGTAAATAATCATATCGTCAGCAAAAAAAGTTCATCTTCCGTTTTATTTTGTAGTCTTATTTTGATAATTTTTATTGTAGAAAATTATCTTTTTGATATAGTTGTAGAAACAAGAAGAGTTAAAATAAGATGAGACGGATTAAAAAATCAATCAAGTAGATGTAATTGACTTTCTATTTTTGTCAAAGATTGATTTTTTCTATTTTCTTCCTCACAGTAGCTTCCATTTTATCACTTTTAAATAATTAATTTATTCTTTTATTTCTTCATCAATATACTTATGTTTTAAAAAAAATACTAAAAGATAATTTATCATAATCTAAATAAAAATTGTGATATGTAATTAATAAAAGAAAAATATATGATAATCAAGTCATAATTAAAAATCAGTTATTAAAAAACACTTAGTGCATTATTTTTTCTTCGATATCTATAACTATATATAAAGGGGATTCCCTCTTTTGTGTCCACATTTCATAATTCCAACTTTACCCTTTATAATTTAATTATTTATTAAATTTTTAAAAATTAACGGTTACTTTTACAAGTTTTT
>Ga0214544_1004307_pt1 | contig 28698 bp, 12 predicted proteins | sample CNSS3metaG_FD_160074 | JGI IMG/M metagenome (GOLD analysis project Ga0214544, IMG submission 160074) | Root nodule microbial communities from cowpea collected in UCLA plant growth center, Los Angeles, California, USA - CNSS3 | ecosystem: Host-associated > Plants > Roots > Nodule | place: USA...
ATATATAAAAATATATATATATATATATATATATATATATATATATATATATATATATATATATATATATAATTGGTTTTGGTTATTAGGCGAATAAACACACACTTATTTCATAACTTATTACATCACTCACACAAAATCTTACTTTCACACACCTTCACATTTATGGTAAACCACCAACTTATGCTTAAATCTCTTTTTTTCTTTTGCAAGATGATCATCTCCAAATTCACATTCTCATCTTCTTGTAAATATTTGAAAACAAATACAGTCAATCATGCAAATCCATAGAGCAAATCTATCTATTTGCACAAATCCGAACTTGGGAACATGCCATGATGAGAAAAAATAATACATGAATTTAAAATACCACTGTCAAATACACATATTTTATGTAATTGATTTAACATGTCACCTTTAAATACATGTAAAGATTGATATTACTTTAATATTTTTTTTAATTAAGAAATTGTTTATATTTATCCATTTTTGAGTAATCATGACTAAGATATTGACTCTATTAATCATAGGATTAGTGAGATAAAACTATGATCATTAACTTAGTTAGATGTGTTACTTCTTTGGTTTTAAGACTTAAATTATATTGACCGAACTCTTTCATAATTTTACACTTGTTTGATTGAATGCAAATGGAATTTATGATTTAAGTTTGAGTATTTTGAGAGTGTTTTACTCTTAATTTATATGTGGATAACTTCTTCTAAGTAAGGAACCCAATTCAGATTCCATTTCAAAAGTGGTGTTATTCCGGTCTCAATTTATTTTCCTTTAGAACTTGTGTTTCTACCCTATTTTTCTTGTGTCAAACCATGATTATGCTTTCATACACAACGTTTATCCTAAATGAAAAATCTTGCTAAGAACTGTATTAAATATAATAACAAATAATAGTGAAGGTAAGTTGGTTCACTGCACACAATGATGAGGAAGTGAGTGTTAAATGAGTCTCTTATCCCACAACACTATGCCACACCACCAAACAAATCCCATCGGTACACCTAAAGCCATATTTCAGGACAAAGACTGTCTTGAACCGCTACGTAATGATAGGCGCACAAACACAACAATTAACCACACTAGAAGCTTTCCTGATTACAACTGACGATGACACCTCTACGACAGTCATAGTCTCTCTTTTTCCAACTGCTTCTGTTTATCCGTTCAATCAAATTAAATATTATTATTTGATGTAACCGCCTGATAGGACAACTTATTAAAATTCCTATTTATATGCCGTAAGAAACAGTTACGATTTCAAATAAGGGCCAATTACAAATTGATTATAAAAACGACTCTCTTCTCTTCTTCTTAGGTTCTCTGTTTTGCGGATGTAGTCATTTTAATTTGGAACCTAAGTACACCTTAAGCACAAAAGAAAGAAACTGGATATTAGAATTTTAATTTTGGAATTTAAAAGTTCTTTTAAAAAAGAAATTATAACTCTAAGGTACAATTAATGAAATTAGGCTTAATCATTTGGCGTTGCTAATTTATAATATTCGAATCATAATTTTATAATAAGTCTGGAATGAATGTGTTAAGTGGTCTTTCATAGTGCTAATTAAGAATTTAATGGTTTAGCTTTTCCTCCATGTTCAAGGTCAAAGACTAGGAATGTCTCAAGATGTCTTTGCCAAAGAAATTATCTTCTGATAGATGATAGTGACTTAATAGCCGCATAAGTACATTGGTAGCTGCTTACTAGAACATTAAATGGATTATTGTATAGATACAGAACAAAATCGATTCTAATAATTACGTAATAAAATTAATTTTGATTGTTATGCGAAAGTCACTCTTCTATATTAGGTCTAAAGAAAAATCATATACTTTAATAACTTATTTACTGATGCAGCTCTACAATCATTTTGGTCAAAAATCAATTTAAACACATTTTCTACCGCCACGATGAAAAAACGAGAATCGGTACTGAAAAATACAATAGATGCCCTTCTAAAATACCTCTTGATGCATCATAATCATCCTAAAGAACTGTTAATGGAATAAGAGCAACTTTATACAATGGCTGAGATAACAAGTAACTGTGTCGGTGAGATGATTCGGGGGTAAAAAGAGTAAGTAAAAAGAACATTAAAAAAGGATTACCAGAAGAAGTCCAAGTGTCCCAAATACTCACTACTCAGTGGGGAGGGGAGCTAAAGGACAACATACATGAGAGAAACAACAAGACACAAACGTCCTCAAAAGCTGGTGCCCGGGATGATTAATTAGGCATCTGTGGTAGGCGAGTCAAATGATGGTAGAAGCCAGCCCTTAGACTGAGCATGCTCCACGTAGAAGCCAAATTTCTCCTTTGCGTTTGGAATGTCCAAAGCCAGATCATCAAGACCATCCTTTATTCGGGTGAAACCCTTAGTCATCTGATTAATGGTGATCAGGCCCTCACTGTAGCACTCCTGCAGCAGATCTAGCATTCGATCATTTTTTTTCTCCATGGCCATAATCAATGCTTTCTTCACTACCTCGTGATTAAAGAAAGGCATTCCCAGGTCACGGATACATTGGCAAGCTTCACTCACAACCCCTCCACTTTCGTACTCTTCCAAGAGCTTCATGATCTTGTCCTTCGCATCCTCCACAGCCCATCCCGTGCCTCCACCCCAGCATCTCAATAGCCTCTCCCCAGCATGACGAGCAGCTATGAGTGACCGTGCCATACGCACAGTTTCACTACCGCTGCATTTTGGTGGCAACCTGCTGCCAATTTCTTCCAAATTCAGCGGGGCCAATACATCGTCAATAACAGCCCGAGCTAAAAACAGAGCAAGCTCATTTGAAGCGTCCAGTATATCCAGTGCTGTATCTTCCGCAGTTTCCAGAAGCATGACAAACCCATTAACTATATCCTCAGTTGAGAATATCTCTATGTGAAGTGCAGATAGCAGCACAGATGCCATTTCCTTTTCTCTGTTCTTTCGATCCATAGCCAAAGTAATTAACTTCTTCAAAAATATTGGGTTATATTCGGGAGCTCCAAGATCTTCAAGACTTCGAATCAGTTCAGGGATGTCATCAGAAAGAAAATACTCATGAATCATAGTTACACATTCCTTTTTGTACTTCCTCACCTCCTCGTCTTCAACTTGTATTTCCCCATCTTCCATTGCAGGTTTGGTAAGTGAGGCATCAAGCCATCCTTCAGATATTGCCTTGGGGACAAATGACTGAAACAGTGCCTTAGCTGATGGAATATCAAGAGCAAGATCATCTAGGGATTCTGCTAAACGAGAAAACCCCTTCACCATTTGGCTGGAACTAACAAGTCCTTCTTCTGCTGCTTCTTTTAATAATTTCAACATTAGAGGTTCTGCTGAACGAATCTCCATGGCAAGTATCAAAGCCCTCTTAACAACCTCGTGATGGAAGAATGAAACCCCCAACTCCCGTATACACCTACAGGCTTCCAATGTGTCACCACTATCCACATATTCTCTAAGTAAATCAGCTATCTTCTTCTTCACTTCTTCAACAGTTATATGAGTGCTACCACCCCATCGCCTTTCCACAAGCTCTGCATGGTGTGGAGCTGAGAGATAACTCTTTTCAGCTGTCTGGATTACCTGAACTCCCTTGGAAGACTCTGGAAGAGCCTTCATTGCCCTGGCAAGAAAGGCTGGAGGAAGAATGTCATCAACAACAGCCCGTGCCAAGAATAATGCAAGGATATCAACTGCATCCAGTATATCCACAGCAAGATCATCAGCAGATTCGAGAAGAATAAAAAACCCATCCCTGATCTGTGCAGGGCTGATGACATCAGCATACAATGCAGAAAGCAGAACAGAAGCCATTTCTTTCTCCTTATCGTGCCTGTCCATTGCCATGGACACAAGGCGTTTAATAAAGTATGGATAATATTCACTTGAGCCAAGTTCTCTGAGGTCGGATGCTGCCAATTCCACATCCCCATTACTAAAATATTCATCTATGATGGATACTACTGCTTTCTTGAATTCATCCAAAGGGTCAGTAACAGTAGATCCAACCAGTTGATAGGGTTCCTGCAAATAGCAACAGTATGCGAACAAATCTGTGTTGTGAGTCTATTTATGCAATCTATTGGTAATATCCACACAAAAAATGGAAAAAAAAAAGCAGGAAGCAAATACAGTTTAAAAGAAATTAATGAAAAAGGAATGAGAGAACTAATGTTCTACTACTACAAGCATTTATCAAATTTCCAAGCATCTAGTCTTGCATCATAAATAAATGTTGTCACAAACAACCAACAAAACATAGAAAGAAGTTTACCTCGCCGCTGTCATAATTTGGATCATTTCGATCTATGTGAGAAACAACATCAGTATCAATCAATTTCCCCCAAGTGCCCTTACCACCAGCACCATCTGCATCCCCATAATAAAGAGCATTAAATTACCAAATGAAGACCATAATAAACCCAAAAGCAGATTCTATCATCAGATATTGATACTGCAAAAGAAAGCTGCAAGCAAGGAAAGGCTCAAATCACCAACTGATATCATGATATTCAACACAAAATTAAAAGAAAAAATTAAAACCATCAGTCAGAACCACTAAAAGAGTTCACTCGGTCATTTCATGCAGTCCAGTTTTCTTTTTTTTGTTAATGAAAGTCAATATAGGTAAATTTTGTAATGATATTCATACCAAAGATATTACTGAACGTCAGGGAAAACTTATTTCTACGATAGTAATACTTTTCTCCCCCAAAAACTTCCCAAGAAATCCGTGGATGTAAGCACAATCCAAACAAGCAAAACTATAAGCTGATTAGATAACTGAGGCCAGTGCTGTTGGAAATTTTAATTAATTAACAGAAGTAAAATGAGATTAGTCCCAAATTCTGCGGAAGGGAAAGGATATAAATATTAGATCAAGAAGAAGATACCAGCAAAACCCCTTTTTAAACACAAGTATCATTGGCTGTAATTTATTCTAAAATTACGAAACTGTGTAAGTCTCATTCTTTATTTCAGAAGCTCCAGCTCATGATTTTGTAGTTTGTATTAGAGAGTATGTAAAAAGCTTAAGATATGAATAAAAAACACAAGGTATACAAAAGTTTATCAAAATAAGATGAAATAGATAAATGTAGGAGGAATTTAGTAACATTTGAATGTAAGTGCAATATATTTATTCAATGTTAAAACCTAATGATATTTTATTGTTGATTTGCATTCATGTCTCCTCACAATATATAAGACTGGCATCCTGGAAGCAAGTAACATAAAAGCTAACTAAGCACTTCACTTTTAAAATTAGTGCATAAAGTTCAAAAAAACTTTCTTCTGTCAATCGGCCCCCGTAGGGAAGGCTAAACCACAGCAGCTAGATCCTAATACTTATAAAATTAATACCTTACCAACCTACATCCATAATTACAAAATTTTCAACAATGACTAGCAAACAATTATGAAATATTAGCCAAGAAAAAATAAACCCTGCGCAGCATGCCAAAAATAAAAAATTAATCATCTCTCAAGCAAGCTAAATCCCACAAATAATTCAAAAACCCAGACCTGTTGACCTTTATTTCTGAGTAAATATTCAAAAGTCTAAGCCTGTAAATGATGTAATTAACTCAACAGAGCAAGCGTATCCGTAATACACATAGCATAGCCAATCCACTCAAAGTAAAACATGTAAAGGACATTAACTCACCTTTCTTCACCCGCCCATACTTCCCTGAGTGTGACCGACGCACATGCCTCACAGCTATCCCAGAGGTTTGTGCCTTACCACCAGCTGGGGCTTTCACATGATGGTCGGAAAGCAAGGACGACGGGGATTTTGGAGACGAAGTCAGATTCTCCGCATTTTGGGTCGCAATTTTTAGCAGTTCCCTCTGCCCGTCTGTCAGAAACCCCTCGTTCGAAGCCATTTAAACAAAGATCCAAAAACAAGCCAAACCTATAGACATGCTATTTCACCAGTTAATCCGTCACTTCACAACGATACACTAAGCGCGCTTCAGTTCAAAACTACGGCAATTTCGCAACGAATTGAAAACCACTCTCAACTAAACAACGAAACAATGCACATAACCAAATACTAAAAATCGAATATTCTCGATTAACTCCAAGTAATTTATTACATACTGCAAGAAATCATGACGGATAGAAAAAAAAATAAAAAATAAAAACATCCGTAAGCATAAAGCATTTCCGCCTTCGCCAAGCGCCACTTAACAATATCAACGCCAAACAAACATAACGTCTCGTTTTACTTTCAATACCAAATATACCAAACATAACAGCATGCCAATGAATCACATCACCAAAACGATAGCAAATCAGATAAAAAAACGGAAATAAGAAACGCAAAAAACAGAAAGATAAACAAAGTAAAGAAGACGAACCAGTGAGTAGAAAGTGCAAACAGGAATCGGATTCTTCTGTTCTTGGCCCGGATCTCGAGCCAAGACAGGAGAAGCAAGCGGATTTTGCGAATCGAAGCGAAGGAGGCGAAGTGAGTAAGATCCAGAGAGGAGCGAGGTTGGGAGAAGAAACCCTAAACGGCGACGCGGCGCGGTGCTGTAATCGGAGAGAGTGAGTGAGTGTGTGTATAAGTGAATCGGTGGAAAGTGAGACGCGAGAAGAGGAGAGAAATGGATGAGAACGAAAAAGAATGGGTCGGAAAAGAGAAGGGTTATATAGGGAGGCTACGATTACCTGTACACGTCACCAGTGGGCGAGGTTTTTGGGTTTGGGCCTATTCTATTCAACTATTGTTTTTCCATTCTATTTACACGTGGCGCTTTCTCTACAGGCTAATACCAATCTTAATTATGTGCCCTCACTCCCTTCTTTCCCCACTCTGCTACTCTTATTATTAACCCTAACCTACTCTCTTCCGACCACATCCATTTTATGCATTTTGTTTTCACAGAGTCGTGTTCTACTTGCATACGCGTAAATCTATTCATGCCGTTTCTGTAACGAATCTTCTTCTCACATGCTTAACTTGTCAAGTATTTACACATATCCCAAATAATATTTATAAAATGCTAATAAATTATATTATTATTATTATTTTTACAAGTAAGTACGTTACATTTTAGATTTGATTGGACAATACTCCTTAGTTAGAGAACTATCACCATCAGAAGAAGGGTATAAACATAAATGTTTTCCATCCTTAGCTAACATCAAAATGTGGATATGATGTTCTATGATACATTTTTTGTGTAGTAAATTGAGGAAGACTTGGAGAATAAGTGGCTTATCCATCTTTTAAACATATCCTACTTTATTTCTATTAAGATACATTACAACTAGCTACGCTAAGCTAAACGCTTTCATAATCTTACTCTGGTTTTAATAATGCAGTTGGAACAGTAAATTCAACCTATTTTCTTATGTTCAAATCTCGGTTTTGGAATGTTAAAACTGTCACGTAGCCTGTGTTGTCTAACCTTGAGGACATTTTAACTTGTGCTGGAGGGTTGGAAGAGTGTGAACATGAACTTGGGTATTATTATAATGTCAAATACACTCGATTCTTCAACTGTAGTATGAAATTGCGAATGTATTATTATAATGTAATAGTCAATTCTTTTTTCTTGTCTCTCCTCTCCTCTTTTTACCATGTATATTTGATTCTTTTGATGTTTAGTCAAATTTTTGTATTGTTATCCATGGTAAAAAGAATATTTTTTATTGATTCTTGGAAATTATAAGAAAACTTGGGTATCCATTAGTTATTGTTACTGTAAGTTTTATTGGACTATGTTTCATAGGTTTTTCCTTTCTATTGAGGTTTTTTCATGTTAAAAAATTTTGGCGTCTATTGACTTTTCTCTTTTTATGTTTGGTGCATCTCATTGTTGTTGTATATTATTTAAATATGTAACAATATATAAAGAGATACCAATTTTGTGTTCAAATTTTGTTATTTCAGTTTTATCGTTAATTATTATTTTAAAAATTAATTATTTTACACATAAGTTTATCTTTAACCATTATTCTAAAAACATCTTTTGTCTTTAACAATCATTTTAAAAACTTCTTTTGTGTACATATTTTATTTTCCTAATTTTATATTTAACAAATATTTTAAAATTTAATTATATATTTCTTATTAATCTTAACTTAACTTTATACAAAAACTAAAAAATGTGAACATAGTGGTGTCATAGCGTCTGTTTTTCGCTAGTAATGAATAATGGATCTAGGTTTTACTTTTGCTTGTTATTTGTGTCATCTTCTCAACAAATAGTATTAGAGTTTTGATTGTGCTCTGAAGATAGGAGATAGTGGTGGTGTTGAAATCATGATTAAATTAGACTCTACCAATTATTCAACATAAAAATCTCACAAAGATTTCTTATTTTACATATACATGTATAATTCTATTAAGGAAGTATTAAATCAGTAGATAAATATAAGAGAGATTTGAAATAAGATAAATAGAAAGACTATTGACATGATCTAACAATGAATATATAATTATGTTTGTCATCGTGTATTAAGTGAGACTCTAGCTTAAGAGGAATAGATTAAGTGAGTACTTTCGGTCTAAAAATTCCTTAAACAAATTTATTAGGAAGATAGTAAACTTGAAATACAACGATGGTTCCTTAATGGTTGAACGCTTGAGTAGTTTTCATAATATGGTAAATTGGTTTACCACTATGGAGATTGTGTTAGACGATGAACTACTAGTATCGTTGTTGCTTAGCTCATTACTAAACAATTGGAGTTAGAAGATATTAGTAGTATTTTTTTAGTAACTTTACTCCTAATGGACAATTGACTTTTGACATGGTCAATGATGACATCTTGAATGAAGAAAAGAGGAAGAAAAGAGAAATAAATATATTTAGAAATTCCTATAGGTGTAACGATTGTAGCAAATCAAAGGGGAAGTCAAGGCCAAAGACATCACATATTTTCATTGTAATAAACCGAGATAGATGATTAAGGAGATAATAACAATAAAAGATATAATATAAAAGATAAAATCATTATTGCAATTATATTTAATGGTGAAGTTGTTATTTCTTTTTGAAGATGACTTTGTAAAGCTCACTAACCAAGAGTGTGAATAAGCTATTGACTCGGTTGCATTTCATGTTACACCGCCCATTATTATTTCACATCCTATATTGCTGGAAATTTTGGACATGTGAAGATGCAAAGAAAGGTTGTTGGCATGAGAGAAACCTGACTAAAGAGTAATATTGGTTGTTAGCTACATTTGAAAAATGTTAGACATGTTCCTAATGAATTGATTCCTATATAAGTAGATGATGTTAATATAAATGAATAAATAAATATGATCATTGTGTAACTGAATATATAAATAATTAAATAGACCATGCATAACTATAAATAAAATATAAAGAAATTGAATTAGTGCAAAATTAAAATAAATAAATGGAACTAGTGCAAAATTAAAATAAATAAATGGAATTAGTGCATAAATACAAATAAATATAAATAAATAAGACCGGTGTGTAACAAAAAATAAATATTGTTAGATATATATAAATCATGGGAAGGAAAAAAATGCACAAGAGGTGTTTGGTGAAAACAACTCAAAGAGAGCTTGCTTGCTTACTAATTTATTATAACATTGATCAATATATAGAGTACAATGTCTCATCATAAAGATAGAACAGTAAAATCTAATAAAACATAATATTTGATAATAATAAAAGAAAATCAAATATATGATATCTTTATCAATATAAATAAAAGCAAAAGATATATAATATCTTTATCTCCCCCTCTCAAGGTGGGCATGAAGATTGTAAAGGACCAACTTGGAAGTAGCAACCTAGAAAGTAGAAGGATGTAAACATATCAGCAAGTTGATTTGTAGAAGGAACATGGAGAATGTGGATAAGGCCATCAACAAGTTTTTGTCGAATAATGTGACAATCAAGTTCTATATGCTTTGTTCTCTCATGAAAAGTGGGATTCTTTGCAATGTGAATAGCGGGATTGTTATCACAAAAGACAGTGTAGGGAGTGGGAACAGAAAAAAGCAAATCCTAAAAAATGTATTGAATCCATTGTAGTATGCTTCTAGTGTTGGTTGTTGGTGTGAAGACTAAATAATGATGACCACTTATCTGCATTTCAAACTTCCCAGTGAGAGAGTGTTATGAGTATAATAAGTGTCTCTAACTACTCTCATGCTTGTCCTTGCTTATGTGCAAAAAGTAATTAAATACATTGAAAGATGAAACAATTAAATACATTAATTAAGTTAGTATAAATGCATATAACAAATTTTATAAAGACAAAAATACCCATTTAAAATTTTAGACAATAACATATTGATACAAAAGAATGACTTTGGAATTTTTAAGGTCTTTACTAAAATTTTTTTATTCTTGTTTATTTTTTATAAATTTTGTAGATATTTAATACTATTTTTTTATGGTTGTACTGTTAATTTAAATTTTTTATATTTAATTATATTTAATTTTTAATGTGACATCCTATTTTAAATAGACTAATCTACTAAAATTAAGCATCACATAATTATAATGTAAAAGAACACATATCATGAAGCATACATGTACTGACTATTACAATTATTCATACTATACTTGGGATGAAAGCTTAGGCACACCACAATTGCCATAAAAAGGACACAATGGTACTATTATTTTACAAAAGATTGCTCATAGAGTAAGGAATCTAAATAAACAAGAGTTCTTCAAAAAGGGCCTCAACGGTGAGCTAACACCCAAACCATTGGGACCACTATACTCAACAGCATCTTCACCATCCTGAGTTCTACCAAGGGTTTTCACATCTGCTCACACCAATAAATTGATGATCATTGCAAAAGAGAAAACAAAGCAAGGAACAAACAGAAATGAAAGGGTAAGTTAGAGTAAAATATTTTAACATGTTATCAAGCAAGCAAATGATAAAACAGGTTATGATCAAACAAAGCAGTAGGCACCCCAATCATGTGAAAGCATACAATTGCAAGACTCTATGACTCAATATCGGGATCATACTCTTGATATAGAATTTTAAAGGAAGTATGCACCTGTGTTGGTTTCTAAACTCTGCAGAGTTTAGACGCAAGGGGTTATCACCCAACCACACATAGGATTAATCCTCTAATGTCTTAGGCCCAATACGTCCCAAGACTAGGACCTCCTGTCACTCTCACCACATAAACCATTTTGCTCTATGTGAGCATGAACGATTATTAGAGTTCAGGATATCTTCCTTTATCTAGACATCTCCTGTATCAAGGTATACACTAACTACCATTACCAAGAGTTTCCCTTGAAACTTTTTTACCAACAAATTTCCACATGCCATCTCAAGAATTCAATTTTCATGCCATTCCACCACCAACCACAAAACAAGTCATGCTTTCCATACCAACATTTTCATTATCAATCTCATTAAAGCATACAAACAGGCATGATCACCTATATTGAGCAAGGGAAAACCATCATGAAACAAACAGCATCCAACACAACGTCTCATGCCCGAGTTTCACAGGAGTGACTAAAAAAAATCATGTATTATAATCGATAATCTGGCATTTGTTTTGAACTTACAAATATATAAATAGTTTTAACAATATTTGACAGTAGCATATAAAATTAAAACCCATTGTTAAACTCTCATGTGAAAGACGTTGATGAACAAATTATGTTAAATTGGTAATTGGTAATTAATACATTTGAAAATAAACATTTTTCTTTTATAATAATGAGAATAAAAATTACTGTCATTTATTCTTATACAAGGATTAAAGATATTGGTATTCTAAAATGTAACAAAATGATTAAAATTGCATCAGAAAACTAAAAGAATATTTTTTTTTACCTTAACTAGGAGAGGAAAGACATTACTGGATTATAAGATGAAGGAAAAAGTAATAGGTCTGAAAATTAATACATGTATGGATTCATGATAACACTTGTAACAAAATAATGTCTTTGATAACAGTGTATTATGTTCTCATTAAACTAGTTTACTCTGGTGAAAATAGTTACATTTATAATAATTTAATTTTTTTTTAACTAAAATGTAATTTACCCAGAAGGGAATACTCCTCACATTTATACATTTATATAGATTTTTAATTTTAACAAAACATAAAATGTAGTTGATGCAATATGAAAATCGTCAAGGGGCATGCCATTTTTTTAATGTAAGCATCAACACCTTAAATTATTTTCTACAATTCCTGCATAGGAGAAATTTCCAATAAAAGAATAATTTAAATAAGATATCAACCCACAAATATTAAAAAAAAAAAAACAATTCTACTTAGTTCATACTTCAACATAAACCCAAGTCTCCAAAGATTGAGACTAAAGGCAAACTATTTTCACAAATAAGATCTCAACAAATAAATAAAAGTATCTAATGGCAATGATCTAATGTGGGCAACAATCTACATCTAAAATTTCAAGCAAAGAAACTATGTACAGAAAACGACATACCCTTAAAAGGATAAAAATTAAATACAGTTAGATACTATACAAATAAAAGTACAGAAATGATGAACCTTGTCCAACATTAAATTACAAGATACTTTCTGTTACATAAATATGATGCCTATATAGAAAGCATAATAACTTTAAAAACATAAACTCTAGCTTCCCTTATCTCGAATAGAGCTAAACTTTCTTAAAGGACTCTTTGTGGAAGAGAAACAGGATCAAGAACATCTTAATGAGTTGAAAACAAACACACGAGCACACGAAAAAGAACTCAGATTTGATAGAGATTAAGGTAGGACCAGAGCTTAAGAGCTGAAAACGAAAGGAATCAAGGGGAGGAAACAACTTACGTGGTAGAAAGAGGTTTCAGCTATGGAAATCAAGGAACTTGTTCAAGCCCTAGCAGAGCTTTCTACTTCAGTACAAGAGACATAAAGAGGATTGTTTTTTGTAAAAGTGGCAAAATGAAGGATAAGTGACTATGAGGGGGTCTTGGGGGTCCAAAGTGGGCTGAACTTGGGCCCTTAAGAGGCTAGGCCCAATCCCTCTTTAGAACAGAGTTTAAAATAGAAAGGGTCTCACATTTAACGATATTAAAACATAGTTATTTTATTATTTAATTATTTTTTAACTTTTATTGATGAAAGTTAAATAAAATATGAAAACATCTCTGTCTTTTAAATAAAATAAAATTACATTAATGGTGATTAGGTCATATTTAATTTAATATTACACTTAAGTATGTATTTTAGAATTCAATGCATATTAATTACCTTAACCAGACACTGGTTAGCGAGATCCTTATTTTATTTTAATTAAATTTTGTTATAAATGATTTTTTCTTAAAATTTAAGATTGTAATTAAAGGTGAGATTTTTTAGATGCTAAAATAAAACACGGGCATTGCGGTGACATTAGCAAATACCCACTTTATCAAATAATAAATATAGAAAGAAAAAAAAAAAGAGTTGTCATTTTGAAAATGGAATATGATAATATGGTACTAATATTTGTGACTCTGTTGTGATGGAGTAATGTATAGAGATTTTTTGTGATTGGCCTCGTAGGTGCTGCTTTAAAAGCCTTTTGTAAGAGATTTAAAAAAGAGGAAGAAACCTTATCATCAAACATTGTACCACCTCAATCATAGGTTGTTGTTTGTTTGTTGTGTGAGGACCAGCGTGATAACCTTGGTTCAGATAGCCCAAACCTAATAAATTTGTGAAGAGGTTGGAATGAATAGTTTTGTTGGTCCTTTACTGCACCTACATAGCCTAGAACAAAAGAAAGTATCAGTGCATATAAATGATCTCAAGTAACTTTTTTCTTTTAAGTCCTCCTCTTAAATAAATCTCTAGTACTATACTCAGCATTTTAGAACATAGTGTTGAAAATCAAGTATAAATATAGATTTTACGTTAAGTAAAAATGAGAACGTTATAAAAATCAAAATTTATAAATCTATTATTTTAAAAATTTGGATTGAAAATAATGTCAATGTCTTATATAATTAAGCTCAAATTTTATCAGTTGTGTATCTCCTAATAAACCTCGTGACCTCGATAGACCTAACACATAGGACAAAGATTATAGAAGGAAATGTGTCTTTTTATCCTAAAATAATTCAAATGAGGGCAATTAAAAAAAAATTAATTTGATTTTTGCTATTTTAAAAGGCCTACAACTATATTTAAGTCCTAATAGCTCTAGTACCACTAAAATGTCAATAGATTGCATACCGTGTAATCTAAATTATCTGGAATATCTATATTTCATATCTTGAATATTGTAAAAAGTATCAAGAGTTTTTGTATATTACTTGGTTTTCTCACATTAGAAAAAGTTTATAAACTAAATTTCAAAGTCGGTAGCAAGAATTCTGAATTTCTTGGACTCCATTTGTACTTTTTGCACATTCAATTTAATCTGCTATCGATTCACCAAGTCTCCATTTATTTGAGGAAGAAGTTCAAGTTATTCTTACCATTTATATATAATTCTTTACTCACTCTGTTCTCTTTTCCTATCATACGTTATACACTTTTGTGCTTGTTAATTTGGATGATTCTCGGTGTATCACCACACAAGTTTCAGATAAGTGCTTAAAAAGAGTGTTTATCCATGCCTCAAGAAACCACCTTATTCGTACTCTTAACCAGTTTTCACTATATCATCTTAATAATCCACATAGAAGAGGCCAAATTTTACACAAATAAGATTTTAGTTATAGTTTAAAATTTTTTTGTAAAGGCAAACCAGTCACTTAAATACGGAGAAAAGAAGTAATAATTTAAAATGGTTCCTTCTATTTTCGACATTTGTTGTAATGAGTACGTATGAATCGTTGTAACATCATATTGGACCTTAGTTAAAATGTTATTTATGCAAGTGCTGTAAGGATTAAAAGCACGACCATGAGGGAAATTATGTTTTAATTTGCCTTCAACAATGTTCTTGCGTTAAAAACACGAGTGCATACAAAATTCATTTTCTTGGACATCACAACAAGTTTCAAAGAATCTAGATTTGCATTTTGAAGCTAGAGATTGGCAATCCTCCACGAAATTGCAGTCTCTTTCAAATTATGAAACATCACATGAAACTAAACAACAGATCACCGGAAACAAACTATTCCACTTTGATTGTTAAAACAGACAAATCAATCACAAGCTTCAAAAGGAAACGATCATACTTACATGCTTCTGTTTGAGCTAGCACCTGCATAGAAAGCCATGTTAATACGAAACAAAGTCACAATAAACAATGATAAAAATTTGTATGTAAAACCACCTACTTGTTAGAACTGTGAGAAAAGACACTGGGTTCCAGATCATATCTACAAATCTCAGAACAATTGAACTTGGGCATGGATAAAACAAAATCCTTCTGTTGTGGTGCGTAAGAAGAACCAAACTTTTTATGAAGCCAGCGGGTTCCAGGAAAACACTCTGACTCATTATCTAAATCAAGTGTTGATGAAGCTAAGTGTTCATAATTGCACCCCTCTTCCGTGCAAGAATCAACTCTCGAACAAGAAATTCTTGGAGTCTCTTGATCTGGCCTATTCATAAACATTTTCCCTGAGCTTAGCAAATTTCCTTCGCTATTTCTCAAAGTTGTTATAACCCGCATTCCAATTCCATGGCCGGACTCAGCTCGTGGCACCCGGGGATCATAATCAGAGGAACAAGTTAGCGTTTGAACATTCATCATGGGCTTTTGAGAGGTGTATTCAGCATAGTCTGATTCACTTCCTTGTTCATTAGATGATAAAGATTTCCAACGAATTCTGCGGGAACAACCGAAGAAATTGAAGGATGACCTCTTCAATTTAGCATAAATAGAATCTGAGGCACATGAAGGAACATAATTGATTCTGAGCTCAAGGTTACAGCCCAATATGAACTGCAGAGAACTTGCAATCAACTTCCATGACCTCTCAGCCCTACTTACATGGTCGCGATGCTGGAACTCCAACTCGGCAACTGCACGACCTGAAAATTGGAGTTCATTCAATTACCTCGTACATAGTATGCACTTTGAGAAGAAACATCATAAGTATAAAAGTATAACTTTTCTTCCCTAAAACCAAAAGGACACAATTAATGATCACAAAAAGCTATGTCAAAGAATATGTAAAACCATTCCATACTGCTATTGATAGTTAAAAGGTAGTTCAATTCTGTAGAATGAGACATTAAGAAAAGTACTTTAAACCTAATTCAACCATTAAAAAACCACTCGTATGGTGAGATTTGCACCCATTTATATACGGTAAAGTTTCAAATAATATGTTGCAAATTGCAACCAGTTCTCTTGACAAAAACAAGCACAAGAAAAACTAACAATATCTGTGGAAAAGTATTACAGTACATAATATGTCAGTAAGTTAGATGAAAACAAGTTTAGTCTCTGATAAAAAAAAAAAAAAAAAACAAAATAAACACAATATGTACCTTGACTAATACAAACTGAAGACAACTTCCCCTGTTTCCTGAGAAAAGTTCTGAGTCTGCTAGATTGACACATCTCAGTAGCTTTATGCCATATAGAATCCAATGTTCCTTTATGTTCCTCATGTACTCCTAACCTATATGACTTATCATCACATTGATCTGTTGTAGCAAGATGCTCCAAGCTGTCTCCTTTAGGAGATGTACTGCAGATATCACCATCTGCATCCATTATGGACAAGTTTAGAATGGTTCAACCAGATCAAAAACCACTCCAACTCTGCCTGTTCCATCCCAGAGACTCGCTAAGGAAAATGGGAATAAAAATAAACATAACAATTCGAGAAAAAAAAGTCAAGCCTACCTCTAATGGATGCAGCTCGTGTACACAACTTGGTAGTATTTGCATCCGCAGATGAATATTCAACGGAACTCAACTGTAGAAGAGCTGCAGTGAACCATGTTGTTTGATTCTTAGAAATTCTCAATTGCTTCTCTGATTCAGACAGTATTCTTAATGCATGACTTAGTTTCTGCAGGTCTGCTTCCGCTGTGATAGAGAAACAGAAATAAGATAAAAGCAGCATATATGCTCAAAGCAAAAAAGATATAATGTATTTTAAAACACTTACAGGTATATCTGTTATAAAAACCTGTTTTTGTTTCAGAGCCACGAAGTTCACATTTCCCTGACAGAATGTCCATAATAAGATTTGCCAACTGTGATATAAGTTGTAAAGGATCTATCCTTGTTCTGACAAGTTCCCGGGCTCTTATAACTGTATTTGAAGTGTCAGAGGATAAAGCTAGGTCCAACAAATCAAGCAATTCATCATCAGAAATGACCCCAGTCTGCAGAACAAGACGGGTAAGACATAATGCTCAGAAAGAAAAAACGAAGACAATTGCAAAGACATAGTTTTATAACACTTACAAGCTCGTGGACTAAGGATACTGTGATTCTTTTACCAAGCAAACTCAGTTGATCAAGCATGGTTTCTGCATCCCTAAGAGAACCACAGGATCTAGCAGCAATGAAGTCCAAAGCAACTTGTTCAGATTCAAGACCTTCTTCGACACATATTGTTTCTAATCTTCTTACAATGTCAACATCTTTAATCTTTGCAAAGTGATACCTCTGAGCCCGCGATACTGCACTCCGAGGAAGGTTATCCAAATCAGGAGTGATCATCACAAAAACCACATGAGGAGAAACATTCTCTAGACTATTCAAAAGGCACGCCCATGTTTCCCCATGCAATAACTGGCACTCATCAACAATGAACACTTTAAAGCTTGAGGAAACTGGAGGAATGCATGCATGCTTAACAAGGGATTTAACTCTCTCTGCACGATTGATTCTCAAAGAATCCACTTCGTTAACATTTTTATTTCTTCCAGAGAAGAACAAAACGCATTCTCTACACAGACCACAAGGCTTTTGCTCCACAGAGGATAGGCAATTCAACGCAGCAGCAAATATCCTAGAGGCTGAGGTCTTGCCCGTGCCTCGTGGACCATGGAAGAGATAAAATGATGCTATCCTTCCTCTACAGATAGCACCCAAAAGAGACTTACCTATCACATTTTGTCCAACCAAATCTTCAAAAGATTTTGGCCTGAATTTCACAGATAAACTTCTAGGAGTTTCCATATTTGGACTAATTTCACCACCAGTGTGTCTAATGTTTCTACGTCCACTGAGATCCGTTTCATTAGCGTGCTGCAATATCAAGGGAAGGCCTTGTATTTCAGAATAATGATTTGATTCTCTAAACCTTGGTGACTTTGACCAACAACTCCTTAATCCACATCCGTGGCGATTATCTAAAGCGTCAACATCTTGAGTGACATGTTCCAAGGCACAACGAGCTGAGATAGAATCATAAACAGAAAGACACTGTTGACTTCCTACATGGCTTGCTACATCACCCACCACTCCAGATGGTTTCATTTGATTCTTGCGCAGTGATTTTCTAGCTGACTTTGAGTGATCTACTCTCAATGCAGTAGATAAATAGCATAACTCCCCGTCCTTCAAATGATTACATGGAGGCGTGATGGCAACCAAATCCAATCCTCCACCTTCATGGTTACTACAACTGCTTTCATTTGGCGATTCATCTCCAGAAATACCTTGCTCTTTAGGATTAGAGTGCACAAGTTCATCATCTCGTTGCCCTTCGTGACGAGAGATCCCACAATAGTTCATCTTATAGTTCAACATTTTCAATTCTAACTCAGCAGTTTCCTGCTCTCTCTGATCCTTGAAGTCTAAACTGTTTGATCTTGAAAAACCATCACCCTCGCAATCACAGGGATGAGAACCATTCAGAAATCTCCAACTCAGAGAAACCCCATCACTATAACCATTGTCCCAATCTCCATCATGAATCAAAGGAGAGAGTTTGCTGACACCATTAGTTGATGGATCCCTCAATGACCTTACTCTCCTCAGTGCCACAAGAGTTTTGGAAATAGGAATATCAACAGAATGTCTCCTACCATCCATCACTGTCTAACTCTTGCATAAGCAGAACCCGCATGAAACAGTGCTAACCAACCTAGAGAAAAAAAAAAAAAACTAAGAATAGCCATCTAAGAACGCAGTTGGCACAGAAAAAGAAGAAACAATGATGAAATGAACTAAATAAGCACAAAAATCATAGGGTAAAAACTACAAGCAAAGTTCAATGAAATAAATAACTTCAATAGTGATTTAAATGTCGACAAAAGCTAACTCGTTCCTCATTAACAGCGGGAAATGAACATCATCATAAATTAAACAGAGAAAAAAAGGAAGTACCTTTCATCAGACTATAACCTAAAGCAATCTCATTACGGCATTATGGTTAGTTCTTATTTCAACAGCAAAAATGTACTGTTTCCATTCAGTCAGCATTAGAAAGAAAATAGGACAGGGAAAGAAGAAGGGAATCTCCAGTTCAGATTACAGTATTCCAACACATGTAAAGATAAATATTGGCAATGGACACGAACAATGCGTGCGAAACGACAATGCGGGTACAAGAAAAGAGAAAAGGAAAAGAACCTGAGCAAATGAAAAACAAGAAAAATCTTGGAAAGTGACAAAGAAAAATCCCTTGAATGTAGCGCAGAAAAGGGGTTGTTGAAACAATAATAAAAGTAATAATGGTGCTGATGGGGGGAGACGAGTACAACAGAAGAAGAAAAAGAGAGGAAAATGGCAAAGTAGTAAAAAGCAGTAAATGAGAGGGTGTGTTAGACAGGACATGGTGCAGGGTGAACAAGTGTCAAGTGTTTGCTCTGACGAGTGAACAGAAAAGAACAGAAGAGAGAGAAGGGGATCAAAGAGAGAACTTTTGGGTTTGGGAAGGTTGTTTTGTTCCCTTTATGGCAGAAGCAGGTGGTGTGACAGAGCAATGTGATGATGAATCAGTGTTCACAGGAAGTGGGGATGGCATTGCATAGTTATGGGGTGAATTGTAATTTGAGTTGGAACAGAGGAGAGAGTTCGGTTAATTTAGTTGGAGGGAAAAAGCATGTGTGTTTTTTTCCATTTTACTTTGAAGAGGAATCTTATTATTGTTTGTACAAAAAAGGTTGCCATACAAAAGAATTCACCGAAAACAATGGAGCTCTTAGGTTAACGACAAAAATATTCGGACACACGACCAAGAGAGGAATAGAATGCCATGAGCCATATCCATGAAACCAATTCTATGATGAATGAATGGAGATTTAAATATATTTTTTCTTTTTAATTTTTTTGAAACATTTTTCAAAAATTAACCTTCAATTATTTTTAAACTATGCTTTAAAACGTTGATTGATTTTAAGAATACATAAATTTAAGATTAAAATATTGATATTTCAATTAATATGATAAAATAATTTTTATTTTGAATAAAAAATAAATAAATAAGATAAAAATATGTTTAAATTTCAAGAAATAGAGAAAAAAAAGTTTATGATGAATAGAATTAAATTAGACAATAAATAACTAGTAAATCCCATAACATTAACTTCTCTAATCTTTCATTTTTTTCTTAATCAAATATATTAATTTTTTCCAGAGGTCAGATGCATCTCTTTCATTTTTATTATGTTTCCCCTTATAAAGAAATAGACAATAGACTCGTATGATATTTATTATAATATTAAAATGAAAAGATAAATGTAAAATTGAAAATTACAAAAAATAATGACAATATCATAAATTAAATATATTTTCTTAAAAAGGAAAAGTGTGATTTAAATAAATAATTTTATTTTATTAGTAAATTTTAGAACTATTATAAATTTATACTTCACAATTAAAATTATGATTGAAATTTTTAAAATTGAAACGATTTCAATCCAATTTTCATCTTTATTTTCTGATAAATTTTAATTGTTAAGTTTTTATGACATTTAAAAAAGATTTAATTACTCAATATATTATTATTGTTTCATTTTTTGTGTTTACTATTATTTATTTATTAAATATTTACAGAATTAATTTGTATTTTGGAGATGTTACCCAAAAGTACCTTACTTATATGTTAAGATTTTGATTGTTTTTCAAAATTTAGATTAATTTAGTTGTTTTGTTGAAAACAACTAAATTAGGAAATGTTGTTACATTTAACAGTTTTTTGTTTTTTTGTTTTTATTATTTGTCACCATAAACTCTAATCAACATATATAACTGTCATTTCCCATTTTTTATTATAAAATAGTTAGTAATATAAATGCAATTTTATAATTAAGAAAATATTTGAATTTAAAAAATTAAAATGAAAAATATAATTAAATTAAAAAATTACTCTAAAATTAAAATTAATAAAGTAATTATTTTAATTAAAAACATTATTTAAAAGATAAAATCAAAAAATAATATATGAAAAAAAAATCTTCATTATAGATAATATAATAAGATTCGATGTATAGACAGTATTAATTATATTCTTAAATATATGATGAAAACTCATTAAAATAAATAAAAAAGTTTATTCTTGTTAATTTTTTATACGCAGCGAATTAATAATTAATTATAATAAAACAATTATATCATTAAAATAAATAAAAGACTTTATTCTTATTATTTTTTTTCATTTGCAACTAATTAATAAATAATTATACTACAATATTTATAGGGTGTTCTAAAAAGTACATAATAATTCTTTACATAATGCAAAGCATCTAAAAACATCAATCAGAACCATTATAGAAAAAAAAAAAAAAAAAAAAAAAAAAAAAACAAAACCATAAAAAAAAAAAAAAAAAAAAAAAAAAAACTTTCTGAAGCATTATCAATACATATACACAGTTGGTACTGCTAGTGTATTTAAAAAGACTTTTATGTATATTAACTTTAGTCATTCTCTTTGATCTCCTTGGGGAAAAAAAAACATAAATCATTATATAAAAATAATTGTTAGTCTTTAGTTTACTATTTTATGGAATAACGGATACATCAATTAACTTCCACATTCTTTCATTTTATGTTCATTTTTTTTAATTTAAAATCCTTCATCAATTATTGTAGTCAACAATTTTCTTTGTGTAGATGTCACTGGGTTTTGTTCCATTTCAGCATAAGTATAATTCTTTAAAGAAACTTATACATTAAATTGAAAATAAATAATTAAATTGAAAACATATATTTATAGACAAAACTTATAGTATGTTTACGGTACTTTTGAAAGTAAAATGTGATATTTTACACGTTTTTATATACAATTTTGAAGGTTATGAGTGTAACTTTAATTTAATAGTGAAAACATACTGTTGAGAAATTTGCTATTGTATTTGCAATTCCTTATGAACAATATTTGTATCTGCTACTGTATTTGCAATTCCTTATGAACAATATTTGTCAGTGATTCACTTAATAATTGAGACAACTTGTGAAAATGTGTAGAAGAGAAAATATGTGAACAGCAGAAGCATAAGGCAAGAAAGGAAAAACTCTTTTTGAAAAGTCATTAATTATTGGTATTGTTGTTGCAGAAGTTTTTATCTTCATAACTACGAAGATTCTCATTTACCTTCTTGATAAGATTATTGACAAAACTGTTCTTGTTATAAATTTTGCATCATGATATCTTATTTGTAAAAATTAGTTATGCTAAATCATTATTTACAGCAAATCTTTACATTGTTTTTATTTGTGATTTTTTGTTTTTTTTTTTAACTATTTGGAAAATCATGTTTGCTATAACAGAGAAATTTTATATGCATGATACTTCCATTAAGAGCATGATTGCAGAATTAGAATTGTTAATGTGGCCTAACAGATAATACTTTGATTTACGTGGATTGGAGTCATAAAAGTTTATAAGAAGTTCATAAAATTAAAAAGTCTACAAAAATTTTGTGGATGAGTATGAGACCATAGACCGTCTTTTTAAACATTTTTTTTTATTATTAAACCTGCTATGTATCAAATAATGTGGAGGCACATAATCGTGATAATTAAAATTAAAGAGAAGTAAAAGAGCAAGAAAAATAACACACAAAAATTTACGTAAAAAACCTTATTTGAATATAAGAGAAAAAATCACGGGACGATAATTAACAAAGTTCTATTATGAAAAGAAGAGTATAAAACTCTTCAATAAGAATCCTCACCAAAATACACTCAGATGTATATTACAAAATGTGTCTTTCTAAATATTTTTCTGTCTATTTTTTTAAGTTATAAAGATGTTATTTATTTTAGGTTAAATTACATTTTTGGTCGCTCTATTTGTCAATTTTTGGTCTTCAAGTTTGTTCGTTGTCTCAATTTGGTCCTCATTTTCTCAAAAATGACTCAATTTGGTCCTTGTCGTTAACTTTGACCAGATGATATTAAAGTCAACGCCACGTGTCAATTTCTATTTTTTTATTTTTAATTTTTAATTTTTTTTTAATTTTTTTTTAATTTTCAGTTTTTTTTTTCTTTTTGGCACGTGTCACTTCACAATTGTGCCACGTGTCAAAGTGACTCAATTTGGTCCCTATATTTGTTTTTAGTTTCAATTTAGTCCCAATTTTTGTAAAAATGAAGCAATATTGTCCTTCTTCAAATTGACACTAAATTTACTTTTTTATAAATTTTATGGTGATATTTTTACTAAAATTAACGTTTTTATTAAATATTTCTATAAATATTTTAAATTAACTTTAAATTCTACACAAAACATTAGACTTTGATTTTGTTTTGAACTTAAAATTTAGTTCCTAAACTTATGTGCGACAAGTTATTTGATTTTTAATTTTTTATTAAGTTTGTATAATATGATACACTTAATGACTTTAGATATGATGACAAAATTGTTAATTTTTGAAATTAAGTTTGGGGTTTAACTTTGTTTAATAATAAAACTACAAAAAAAAAGTTATTTAAAAATATTTCTACAAATATTTAATAAAAATGTCAATTTTATTAAGAATATCATCATAAGTTGTATACAAAGATTAAATTAAGTCTGAATCTAATGAGGGACAATATTGCTTCATTTTTTTTACAAAAATTGGGACTAAATTAAAACTAAAAATAAATATAGGGACCAATTTGAGTCACTTTGACACGTGACACAACAGTGAAGTGATACGTGTCAAAAATAAAAAGAAAATTAAAAAATTAAAAAACTTTCAAAAAAATCAGAAATTGACACGTGACATTGACTTTAACACCATAGTCAAAGTTAACGGTAAGGACCAAATTGAGTCATTTTCAAAAAAATGAGGACCAAATTAAGACAACGAAAAATTTGAGGATCAAACTGAAATTTTATGAAAAATAAAGGGACCAAAAGAAAATTTTAACCTAGATTTTAAAATTGAATGAGTAGATAAGCTGTATGAAAAGTCTTCAATCTCAAAATAAATCAAAAAATTGGGGGCCATTTTTTGATATGGACACCCTTGAAATTGCTCTTAAAAAGTGTTAAACGGTTTATTTATTTTATGTTTTATAATTATATGTTTTAAAGTTTATAGTTTTGATAATTTTTTCAATTATTATATAAACATATTTTTTTTTTAATTTTAAACTGTTTCATAATAATATAGCTAATGGTTTTTGAAATTTTTAATCTTTTCTTAAATTTTAACACAATCATATATTATTTATATATTCTTTATTTTGAGATATTTGTTAATAATTTCATTAATAAACGAAAAATAATGTTTCTAATTTCTTTTACGAAAATAATTTTCATTTTGAAATTTTTAGATAAGTTTGTTATTAAAATTTATTTATTTAAATAAATAAATATGTATATTTTTAATTTTATTTTATTAAAAATTATCATGATATAATATTAATAATATATAAAACTATTAATCAAATTATTAAATAAATCTGAAATTAAATTTTATATTATTGAAATCATATATAAAGAAATAGAATGATAATGCGGACCGACTCATCTTACATTTGGTCCACAAAAAGTGAGTCGGATTGTCCCACATAAGAAATGGAGGCTAATTTCTTTGGTCTATCCCACATAACGTTTGACTCACGATTTGCATAAGAATTTTAATAACTTTATTTTTATGTAATTAAATTAGTATAAAACTTTTATGGTATTGAACAATGCAGAAGCACAAGAGGATCGTGACAATTGCAATTAAAGAGTAGTAAGTAAAAGAGCACATAAGGATTTACCTGAAAAACCTCTTTTGAATATAAGAGAAAAAATAACGGGATGATAATGAACAAAGTTCCACTATAAAAGGAAGAGTACAAAGCTCTTGAATGGGAACAAGAATCCTCACCAAAATGCATTCAAGTGTATATTACAAAGTGTGTCTCTCTGAATGTTTTTCTATTTTTTTATGTTCTTTTTGAAGTCATGGAGGTGTTATTTAAGGCTTCAAAACTGAATCAGTAAATAGGCCATATGAAAGTCTTCAAAAACTGAATTCGTAAATAGTCCATACGAAAAGTCTTCAAAACTTAACTAGTAAATAGGCCATATGAAGAGTCTTCAAGATTTAAACAGAGTAATCATTAATAATTAGTGTTTAAGTAACATGTAGTATTAGGAGTTGATTGACATATTCTAACAAAACCTTCGGTTTTTGTGCGCATATTTAAACCTCTAACCAAATCAGCTAGGGTTGACCTATAGCTTGGTTCGACCCAAGTTGGCTTTCGATATGAGTCGGATCGACCAGTCCCGACTTTTGACTTAGCTCGCATCGGTCTCAACTTTTGGCTCGGCTCGACTGTCTTGACCTTCGCTAGATCGGTCTGTCTTGACAATCAACCCGATTTAGTCCGATTCGATCCAAGGAAATTTTATTTTCATAATATTGTATTTTTGTTATCTATGAAACTTTTGTGTAATAATTTTCTTATAAACATAAGAAAAAAAAAGTTAACTATTATGTGTTTTTTAATATTTTTTTTTAATTCTAATAGTTTGTTTTTTAAATCTTGAGCTTGATTTTAAATAGATATATAAATGAAGAATATTTTTTTAGAGTCATTAAATGGAAGTTACATGTAAAGATAAAAACAACACAAAATTCAACTTTTTCATCTATTTTGAAATATGATACTCATAATTTAATTCTTTAATTAGTGAAGAACTCTTTTTATGATTAAAAAAATAAATATGATTCAAAAAAATAACTTAGGAGGAGTTTCATATTTATTTTTTGAACCATAATATATTAAAACATGATCAAATATGAGAATATTCAATAAGTCAAAAAAATTATAATATCTTATTTAAAATGAAGTCCATATCAAATATAATTTCAATGAAAATTTTAATACTAAATTACGCACTTATGTTGTATTAGTGACCATGATTAAGTTTATAAATTTTGAATATATAATTATTTTGACCTCTACATTGTTAGTAGTTCATATATGAAACAACAATGGTTTAAATAAATTTGATTAAAATGTCATAATACAGGTGTTTTATTTATTTTTCTCCATATGTTGGAATTTGAGTTAAGATCTAGCTAAACTAAAAAATAAATGAAAATAATATAATAATATTATATATTTTGGTCTAAACATATTCTCACGAGGTTATTTGTCTAAATTCAATCTTGTACAATGGATAATCTTTATAGTCATTTAAAATGGTGAGTTTTTTCTCAAGTTATTTAGGTATATTTTGTTATTACAAAACTAATTTATAAAAGAAAGATCACCTACGCTTATATACTACATTTTAATAATATTTTTAATCAATATAAGGCTTCTAAAAAAAATTCTACAATATATCACTCTTATGAAGGAGAAAACATAATAGAAAGCAAAAAATTTAGACTAGGATCTCAATTTCATCCGTTCACAGTGTTGCACTATTGATGAGGAAGAAGGAGAACGGACATGTTGTATGACGATTTTCTCATTTGATACATTCAATTCAAGAGAAGTGTGTAAATGTTATCGTGGATCCACTCCCATAAACAAAGACAACGAAAAGTATTTTTTGTTTCTTTATTTTCTCTTTCCCATAAATAAACACATAACACATATATTTACATAAACTTTCTTCACATAATTAATTATATTTCCTATGAGTGACAATGCGGGCCACCCTAGTCCATTTATACCTACTCTGCACTTCAATCATTTCGTGTTAAAAATGTGGACTAGAAAATATGCGTACTTTGATACACACGGTATTTTTCAAATTTTAAATTTTAGCACATTCAAAAATACATAATACTTGTTTTTTTCATTCATACAAAAATTTGGAATGTTCATACAAAAATCCAGAAAGAAAATAATCAATATATACAAATTCAAGATTTTTTTTTATGCTAATCGTGGACTAGCCTGCATAGACTGCGTGTTATGTAGACTGAACTTTTAAAGACCAACGGACTCAGTATTTCGATTCGCCCTATATTATTTTGATGGATCTACAAACCGGTCCATCGAGTCTACAGACCGACCCATCAGGCCAAACCAACATTGCCGCTCCCATAATCAATTACATGGATAGTTTTCATGGTATTCTAATCTTATACGATGCAACATAATCGTTACATGTTGGGTAAGATCAATTATGCATCAAAAATATAGGAGAAACATGGGTATTTATAAATTTGCATAGGAACACATAATACAGAGACGTTATTGTAAAAGAAAGTTACATTTTTACTTTTCTAAATTAATTATATATACTTACAAAATTTTCACTTCTTTCTCTTTCATTTTTACTTCTTTTTCATATTAAAACAACTTTCTATTTTCCTTACATTTATCTTCATTTGTTTCCTCTCTCTCTCTTACTTTCTATCTCTTCATCAAAGTAGAGAAGATGAATGTCAGGCTACATTTTTCTTATTATTGAAATATCAAAAAAAAAAAATCTGTACATTAATACTTTTTTATGGAGCCAATAATTGATAAATACTCGAACACTTTTATTATCATTTCAGTTAAAAAAAAAAAAATTTATCTGGACAACTCTTTTCCACACGCACGTTTTGAAGTACCTCGGCAAAGGTGGAACAAATAAGATAACATTCTTATCTGGACACTATCTTAATTCGATATTTGATGAAAATAACTAATTAAATTTTACTCATATTTTTATAAAAATAATCATTAGTGGAATTTTATTTATATTTTGGTAACAAAAAAAGTTCACTTGAAACAGAATCTTAAAAAAATAAGAAGACGGTGGACTCATTTTGGAACATCTAAATAAATTTTCATTCTTACAAACTATTCTGATTTGGTGAGAGAACACCCCAGTTTGTCCATTTATGTTGAACATTTTGCCAGTAAATTATTTTTCTTTAAACGGATGAAATTTTCAAGGACAGAAAAACCCAAAGGACAACCCGCAGCAGACCCAAGAAAAAAAATGTTACAATATGAACTTTTAATGGCCCGATTGGTTTTGGACCCAATAAAGGAGTTAGTTTGTGGGTTCAGGGTGTTTCTTCCTGCACCCCAAACAATATGGAATTCTCAAATTACTCCTCGTTCAAAATATAGTAAAAATCCCTACCCCTCATCTTTTTTAATATTCTCTGGATTGAGTATTCCGGAAAAAAATTATGGACTGAAAAATACGTTCTAAAACACTCAATTTGGAAGATATAAAGTAAGTATTTTGAAAAGTATTTATGGATATGAGTATACTTTCGAAATATCGGTTATAAATTTTCTTTTATATTAGAAATGATTGTTCCGGAAGATATTTTAAAATACGGAAAATACCTTTTGGAGCACTCCTTCCGATATTTTTTTAATATTCTGAAATGGCTGTTTTGGGAAGTGCATCCAAATGCAAATATGCCTTTTGGATCAACAATTCTAAAATATAAAATATATATATATATATA
>Ga0214544_1004309_pt1 | contig 28687 bp, 17 predicted proteins | sample CNSS3metaG_FD_160074 | JGI IMG/M metagenome (GOLD analysis project Ga0214544, IMG submission 160074) | Root nodule microbial communities from cowpea collected in UCLA plant growth center, Los Angeles, California, USA - CNSS3 | ecosystem: Host-associated > Plants > Roots > Nodule | place: USA...
CTTCCTTTTTATTTTTTTCTTTTTTTTTCCATTTTTTTTTTTTTTTTTTTTTTTCCTTTTCTTTTTTTTTTTGTTCCCTTTTTTTTTTTTTTTTTTTTTTTTACTTTTATCCTTTTTTTTTGTTATTAAATTTTTTTTTCCAAAAAAAAGGAGAAAACAAAAATGTTTTACATTATAAAAATTACAAAAAAAATAGAAAAATCTAAAAAATGAAAAAATGTTCTTTTTTGTTTTATTGTGTCTGGTAGTCGCCCGCACCGTGAGGCACTCATTTTCAAAAATACCAAAATAGTTTTCTTTCTCTTTTAGTGTATGTCTGACTATTCACGTCGTGTGACACATGATTTCAAGTAATTCAAAAATACCAAAAAAAAATATAAAATTTCAAAATATAAAAACATCAACGTTTTTAAACAAAGATATCTTTTTAAGAACTACGTGATCCTTGATTCTCCATTGTGAGATACGTAGGAGCAAGGCCAGTCCTTGTCAGGTTCACCTCTAAATAATTTAAATCTTTCTTTTTTCCAAATAGTTTTCCAAATCATTTTTCTTAAAGAACTATGTAACCATGATTTCTCATTTTTAATGAGAATACGTAGGACCAAGGTGAATCCTTGTCGGCCCAAAAATCAAACTTTTTTTTCTTTTAGTATTATTTGTCTCTTTTTATTTAGGGAAAATTAATGTTTTGAAAAACCACATCAACTTTGCATGTTTAATTAAGGGTACCGCCTTTGGGCGGGCTCTGTAGGGTGCTAACACATTTCCGTACGCGTAACCGACTCCTGAACCAAAAAATTTGGTTTTTCCGCATACTCGTCTTATTTTCATGGTTTTCCATAGTTTTCAAGAAATAACTATGGTGGTGACTCCAAATCTCTTTTTAAACCTGTTTTCTATTTTGGTTCATTGTCCCGTTGCGATTCCGATTGCGACAACCAATAGCTGTTTGGGCTGCTTCTGGGGCAAACTGACATTGGGGTCACTGGGGTCATTGGGGAAATGGTTTTTAGTATGAAAATTGGTTTGATTGCATGATGCCTAAGTGTTCAATTTGGTGTGTGTCGTTGCATGGGTAAGAGTTAGGAATTTAATGAAAGTTGACTTAAATTAAGTTGTGAAAGAAAAGAGAAAAAAAAGGTTCTGTTAATATCACCTTATCACTTGTATGCTTGAGAGATGTTAGAGAATGTGTGTGAAGGTATTTAATAGGTAGGAAGGACACAATAATAATGCTAATCAACTAATAAAAGGAACTTGTGCTTGAGATGGGAATTATGGGATTTTAATAAATCCAGAAATAGGATGTGATGCCTCAGATTGGAAGTGGTAGTATATGTGCTGTGATATTTGTGTTATCGCAAATATATTGGACTGCTGATATAAAGATTCATATTATGATGTACCTTTTTAGTAACATTAAAGTGATGCTTACTTTCATGATGAAATGCTTGAGTGTTTATGTTGATTGGTACTTAGGAAAATGTTATGAGGAATAAGGTGGTATGGGAATTGTAATCAAATGAAATTGGTGTGCTAGATGTATGAATTCAATGCTTGGATGTGCCAGAACTCATGTTGTTGTGCCTAAACTAGTAGAATATGAATTACTGGTATGGCGTCTGGCAACAGATATGCTTCTGCCATGCGATAAGCCACAAATAGTGGGGTCATTGGACGAGTGGCGCTTGGAGGCAGGGGATTAGGCACTTAGGCAGCGTCAGGCGATAGTGCAGGGGCAGGGATCCGTTGTAGATGAATTTGCATGGACGATCTTGAAGGCTTGGTTAGGGATATGTTGAATTACTTACGAGTGGGGAGGTTCGTAACGAAGATGTGAGATGTGTGATGGATACAGGCGATGACGTTCGTATGTTCCGTACTCACACTTGAGGATGCTATGAGCTGGGAAGTTCATAGTAGGTGTTCACGCATGTTGTACTACGATAGGGCAGGTTCGTAGAGTTGGACTACAGGCGAGGAGGTCCGTAGAGTTGGACCACAAGCGGGCAGGTTCGTGGAAGTATTGGAATCCCTAAGACCAACTTGAGTATGTACCTTGTGTAGCGTAGAGTGCTTTTCTTATTTTCGTTATCATGTTGTGATGTGAGACTTGGATCAAGAGATGTTGTGCCATGAGTGGGTAGTGTCATGGATGGTGGTGAACACGTGATGATATGAGCGGGGAGGTTCATATCCTGATACTCTCGTGTGGGGATACGAGCGGGGAGGTTCGTATGTTTCGTGCTCACACTTGAGAGATGCTACGAGAGAGGAGGTTCGTAGTTGATGGATCACGTGTGTTGGACTACGGGCGGGGAGGTCCGTAGATTTGGACTACGAGTGGAGAGATTCGTAGAGGTAGGACTACGAGAGGAGAGGTTCGTAGAGGCAGGACTACGAGCGGGGAGGTTTGTAGAGGCAGGACCACGAGCGGGCATGTTCGTGGGAGCATCATATATTATGAATCCATGGTCAATTAATTGTGTTAATTGAAGGTTGAAAAACCTTGGGAGAATAAGGTCTTGGCCAAGAATTAACTAGAATAAATTAGGTGGGTGTATCTTGATTTTATTAACTTATATGTTAACTGTTTATGAGCTCACCCTATCTGCTTGTGTTTGGCAATGATCGTGTAATGTGTTACACGGGAGCAGATTATGTTGCAGGTAGTGCTAGTGAGGAATAGAATTACATAGAGGGTTAGTTGGGAAAAACTTTTACTAGAGTTGTATAATTATTGTTTTTATGAACTTTGTAAACAGTGTTTTACTGATTTGTGAATTTGGAAATTGTATTGGAGTTTCATAAACTATGGATTTTTGGATAACTTCCAATGTAATAAATGTTTTAAAATTTTCCACATTTTTGGTAAGTGAAGTATAATAAATGAGATTTTCATCATATTTCTTAATTTTATTATTTAAATTAATAATATTCGACGTGATGGTACAATTCACATTTGTTTTTCAATTTTAATCTTTGCATAAAAGTTTCTTGAACTAAGATAATTATTTTACTAATTTTTCTCTTTAAGTAATTATTTTTAATTTAATGTTTTTTATTTGTCCGTTTTTTAACCTTAATATTTGAAAAGGATTCTGTTTTTGGATGTTCATATTTATTTTTCAATATTATTTTACATAAAAAATTTCAAATTAAAATAATTATTTTATTAGTTTTATATTTTAAGTAATTATTTTTCTTTTAATTTTTTTTGACTTTTTTTTAAACTTGACAACTTTTTTAATTATAAAACTACCTATAAAATAAATACAATTATTTACGATAAAATTGTAAAAGTTATTTACATTTAATTTTATGATAATAATAAATTTATTGTCTTTTATTAATAAAAAAATGTAAATATAGGTAACACATATGTTTTAATTAGTTATAAATAAATGTATGCAGTTATAACCATAACTCCCAACAAAAAATATAATATGATAAGAAAATTGTGGTCAAAATTCTCTTAAAAATCTTGGTTAAGTTTAAAAAAACATAAATTAACAATTGTAAGAAAAGAGGATTAAAAATTTTGAAAATATAAAGTCAAAGTTAATATTTTTTTAGTTATTTATAAACTATTCTCACATTATATATATATATATATATATATATATATATATATATATATATATATATGTTGAAAAACAGTTTTTTTAATAATTATTGAAGTGTAACATAGAAGAAAATGTATAACAATAATAATATTTATAATTAACTATTATACTTAATTTGAGTTGAAACATAAAAAAAGTCAAATGTAAAATATCAAAAGTTGTAATTAGTTTTTATGATTTATAAAGTCATAAATGAAAATAATGTTTGAATCTTTAAAGTTTATCCATATATAGATATAAAGATTCTAATATTTATATTTGTTTTTCAACTTTATTATTTACATAAACTTTTTTAAAATTAATATGCAAAGAGATTTTGTTTTTGAGTGTCCATATTTATTTTTCAATTTTAATTTATATAAAATATTTTTAAATTGAAATAATTATTTTATTAATTTTACCCTCTAAGTAACTATTTTTTTTTTTAATTTAATTTGACCGTTTTTTTAAACTTAACAACTTTTTTAATTATAAAACTACTATACAATAAATAAAACTATTTACAATATAAAATTATAAAATTATTTAAATTTAATTTTATAATAATAATAATAATAATAATAATTTTAATATCTTTTATTAATAAAAAATGTAAATACAGGTAACATGTGTTTTAACTAGTTATAAATAAATATAATTAATGCAGTTATAACTATAGCTACTCTGACAGAATTTATAATATGACATTGTGGCCATAATTTTCTTAAATATCTTGGTTAAGTTTAAAAAACAAAATCATAAAATTAACAATTTTGAGAAAAGAGGATTAAAAAATTTGAAAATAAAAGTCAAAGTTAATACTTCTTTTTTAGTATTATATAAATTATTTTCTAACATTATAAATGTATGAGAACTGATATTGAAAAACAGTTTTTGTAATAATTATTGAAGTGTAACATACACTAGAATAAAAAGAATATAATAATAATAAAATGAAAATATTATTTATAATTAATTATTATGGTTAATTTGAGTTGAAACATAGTAAAAGTCAAATGTAAAATATCAAAGGTCTAATTAAATTTTATGATTTATAAACTCATAATGAAAATAATTATTTAATCATTAACCTTCATCATAATGATCTGATTGGGAACATAAAACGTCAAACGGCAGTTTTTACAATTTATGTAATATACATAACGAAAATGATTTTCTTATTATTAATGACTTGAAAATAAAATAGTCAGCTATAGAAAATCAAAGCACCATTCAGTTCTTACAATTTATGTAATATATAATAAAGTAATCATGGAAATTATGATTATATCGTTAATTAAAATTGATTTGAGTGGGGTAACGTCCAAAAGTATAAATATTTTCTTAAAAATATAACCTCATAAAATATTTGCTTATGTTTAATTGCGGAAAATTAGTCATAAGAATAATATTTATAAAACTATAAATTTTAAACATTTTTAAAAGAAGGTGAATCTAGGCTTATTTGGACAAGTTTTGTTTTTGAAAGGAAAATTAAAATTGGTTTATTCAGCTTACAGAACTTATATTAAAGTTTTTACTTTTATTTTTACATAAAAATATTTTAATTTATGAAAATAGAAATTAATATTTTTTTTAAGAGTTACAGAGCAAAAATATTATATTTGTGGGTTAAAAGTATTTTGGATGATAGAATCGGCAGTGAATTTGTCAGAAATAGTAATAAGTTTGAAATATTTATTTATGAGATAATTATAAGATTATTTTGCAGAGTGATTGTGCTATAAATAGGGTAGGCATGTTGAACATTTGAAAGCATAGACCAAATAGTTGTTTCCTTGTTGCCATATGAAATCATCAATGGTGATGAGTGAAAGCAGGGTGTTGATTTTGAGTGTTCTCCTTTTGTGTTGTTTCCAAATTCATGATGTAGCCTGTGATCATCATGACTACAAACAAGCCCTGACAAATAGTTTGCTGTATTTTGAGGGCCAACGTTCAGGGAAGTTGCCACCCAATCAGAGGGTGGCCTGGAGAGCAGATTCAGCACTTAAAGATGGCCAAGACGCTGGAGTAATTTATCTTATTTTACCTTTTCAGTTCTATTTCATTTTAATTTCCAATTTTTTTTATTAAGATTAATCATTTTTAATTTTAAAAGAGCCAAGTTGTTTTTAATTACTTTTTTTTTTCATTCTATGTGTTTTGAGTTTGAAATTTTATGTACGGATTTGGAGTAGAGTATTAGATGAAGTAACGATATGTTGTTGAAAAAAAATGGTTTTATTAATATTGTTCGTTAAATTAGTTTGTGATAATTACACAAAAATATTTGTATTTGTCAATTGATATACTAATTGTTTTGAATATTTTAAAATGATTTTGCCCTAGATATATAATGTTAACGTATACTTAATTAGAAATAAGAATAAAACCACTGCGTAAAATCGCATTCAACATGACGGTTTCGTAAGTTACAATAAACTTTAAAATATTTAAATAATTTTATGGAATCCAAACATTATGATTTTTATTATCATTATTTCTTACCATTTGTATATGTCAGTTTTTTTTGCTTTTAAAACTTTAATCATTATTCAGTCTGTTTCTAAATTTAATCCATTGACTCTAACGCACACGAAACAGTCCAAACTTTTCTTGCAGAGAAGAAATTTTTCATAACTTAATATCTCATAACTATTTTATTTAATAACAAGACTATGTAGATGCCAACAATAATCATTTTTATTTGATGGTTCATCAACTAATACAAATTTTTATCCCATGAGTGATAAGATTGAACACATTGATAGACAACTATATGTTCTTTTAGTATGATGACAGATTAATTCAATGTGTATATCTTATTTTTGGAAAAAAAGAAGAAAAATAGTGTCCATAATAAGAACTGAATTAATTTAGACATGTGATATCTTTATTTTTATTATTATAATCTCAATTATTTTCTCTTAAGTTGAACAAATTGTTGGACAAGAAATATTTTTTACTCAAACTATTAACTATTTTTTTCTGGCAGATTGATCTTGTGGGTGGATACTATGATGCTGGAGATAACCTGAAACTAGGGTTTCCACTAGCATTCACCATAACCATGCTTTCATGGAGCACAATAGAGTTCAAAGACGAACTTTCCAAGCAGAAGGAACTCCAAAACGCGCTTAGCGCCATCAAATGGGGCACAGATTATTTGATTAAAGCACACACCAGTCCTGATGTATTCTACGGCGAGATCGGAGATGTAGATTCTGATCATCAATGTTGGATGCGACCGGAAGATATGACAACTCTTCGAACTTCTTACAAGCTCAATGATCAAAATCCTGGTTCGGATCTTGCCGCCGAATCGGCAGCGGCCTTAGCAGCTGCCTCCATAGCATTTGAATCCGTGGATAAAAAATACTCCTCCACCATGTTACTTCATGCTACGCAGGTAAGTATATACATTAGCCCTAGATAAACCGTTTACATGGTTACATAAACCCAAATATATGATATAGGATTAAATATGTGTATATTTTTTTTTCTAAATTTAAAATTAGTTTATTTTTAAAAATTTTGTTCAATTTAATCTTCAACTTTAGAAAGTGGTAGATTTAGTCAAATAAACTTAACAAGTGAAACAAATTAAATTAATATATGTCTAAAGTTAAAAAACTAAATTAAATCCAAATTTTGAAAAGGAACCGATCGTAATTTTCATATAAAATCAAAGATAAAAACATATTTAAAACCATATCATTTATTATGGTGGGTGGGGTCGTTAATTTTTAAGATACAAATTAACAAAAATTTTATCTCGTGAGAAAAAGTCAAAATACTATTACAAAATATACATTTGCATATTACCATAGTATAACTGATTTTCTAATTTTTCTTTTGGTGATAATTTATGGTTCTTGATTTTGTTTGCAGTTGTTTGAGTTTGCGAACACTCATCGAGGTAAGTATTCAGACAGTATCACACCAGCAAGGGAAATATATTCCAGTAGCGGCTTCGAGGTGTGTATAAATCACTGAATGACGCTAATTAATACTTATGGGAAATAAAAATCAAATGAAATTATGCATATCAATTACTTTAGTTATAATTTTGATATTTAAGTAATAAAATACTATATTGTATTACGTAAAATGTGGAAATTTATTTAATTGTTTTAATTAACAGGATGAATTGGTGTGGGGAGCTGCATGGCTTTATCGTGCGACCAACATGAAGAAGTACCTTGATTACATGGGAGGAGTGAGTGACATTGGTGGTGTGAGATCAGAGTTTAGTTGGGATGATAAGTACGTGGGTGCACATATTCTTGCAGCAAAGGTATCATTCAATTCTCACAAATGGTGAAGACAATTAAGTCGAATCTAACTTTCACATGGAATAAAGTAATTTGTTTTGGATGTGATGCAGTTTGTTTTGGATGGTAAAGTGGAGGCATCAGGGATATGGGCGCAATACAAGTCACAGGCAGAGGAATACATATGCTCCTGTGCTCAGAAATCAAACCAAAATGTGCAGAAAACAGCAGGGGGTCTCTTCTGGTTCTTACCATGGAACAATAATCAATACGTTGCTACTGCAACATTTGTGATGTCCGTTTATTCCAAGTATTTATCTTCAAATGGTTCACCCCTCCACTGCAGTGGTGGTGCTGTTACTCCTGATGATCTTACTTCTATCGTTCGATCCCAGGTACTTCATCCCTTCTTAGATTAAGTTAATTAAAATGGTTGATATGTGAGCAATGTTTTTGTTTTCCTTATAGGTTGACTACATTTTGGGTTCTAACCCTAAAGGCATGAGTTACATGATTGGATACGGGTCAAATTTTCCACAAAAGGTTCATCACAGAGGAGCATCAATTATATCAATCAAAAAAGATCCTAGCCCAGTATCATGCAAAGATGGGTTCCAGGAATGGTTCCATAAGAATGAACCAAACCCTAATGTGTTGGTTGGTGCAGTTGTGAGTCCAGATGGAAATGATAACTATGAAGACAGTAGGGAGGATTACCAACTAGCTGAGCCAGCAACTGTTACTATGGCACCTTTAGTGGGTGTTCTTGCTCATCTAGCTTAATTTGTAGACTTTCACCTTACTTATAATGCTAAAACAGTATATGTAATTATGACAATGAAGGAAGCATTTTGAATACGTGCCCCTCTTTCAAAACTCTTCGTTTATGCAAGAATTTTGATATGCAATTTAATTGTTTTCGTTTCAATTTGCGTACGATAATTGATAATTTAAGCGTCTAAGTCTATGTTCTATATTAATTAAAAATGAAAAATTAAGTATTATATAAAAAGGATTTATAAATTTATTTGTATTAAAGTTTTTAATTGAAATGATGTTAAAACTAAATTCATGTCTCATATTGTTATAGAATATCTCCCATAAATTTTCTCAAATAACCTATTATTATAACACTTCAAATAATAATATACATTGTGGCACCAAACTTAAAATATTCAACAATTAAACGTTATTGAGATAAACTATAATTTACCTAACAACAGGTTTACATAAAAATCTATTGTTACACGAAAAATTAACTAAATAAACTAGATTTTTATATCAGGTTTTAGTTCTTTGAATTTGCATATACTTTTACATATATAGAAAAAAACAGCATTACAAAAATAAAAAGAAAACGTCACACAGTTATAATATAGCAGCGCAGTCCTGACACACCACGGTACCACCAAATTATAAATGAACAAGACAAACAGTCTACTGGAAACACAAGAAAATGCAAAGACCGACAAATACATAGGCCGTAGCCCCAAAGATATCCCAAGAAAACTAAGCAGCAGAGTCGTCTCTTCCCTGGTGACCACGATTATCCCTCGCATCTGCTCCCATCAATAATTTGATGATCATTGCAAAGATAAGAACACGACATATAAACAACCAACAAGAAAAGGATAAGCTAGAGCCAACAATGTTTTTAATCATACAATCCAATATACTTTTCATCATCCAATATACATACATCATCCAAGCATATTAAGACTCTTCAACCAATACACTAAGACTCGACTCGACTCATCCGGATACGTATAACCTGGTTGGATTCAGTGAATGCTTGCACTTGTGATAGATACCTCTGCTCACCCCCGATCTGCTCACCCCCGAGCTATGTGTTACATTGTTACAATAAATCAAATCCCTCACCACAAGGTTAGCCCTTAGAGAATTTCAGGCCTCCTGCTACTTTCACCACAGGAGTCAGTCCGCTCTAGGTGAGACTCACTGACTCCTTAGAGTGTCAGGATGCAACCTTACCTTGAATCTTTACCTAGTTATACAGATGGGGCACCACCATGGACACCCACTAACAAGGGCCATGGAATTACGTCCCGACCACTGAAGCGCGATCCTGAAATCCCACCTAGGGATTTCCAAGGAATTACGCACTGACACGGACCAAGCATACCAGACCACGCAATAAAGGTTTATTACGCATACATATATATCACATACCATCTCTTGATAATTCACCTTTTTCATTTCTTTCTCAGTGGTTCCATACCCATCCATTTCTCTCAAACCATAGATATGAGATTTTAGTTCATGCCAATACCATGCCACTTTAACACCAACCATCTCATTTAGTTTGCATGCCAAATTCATACCATACCCATCATTCACCATCCATGAATCATATCACTCATACATAGCAGTTCATTATATATTTTTCATCATAACAATCATACCCAAGCAATTACCAATTACCCCAGAGCAACCAAACACCCAAACCACGCATTGTCTCGCCCAGCCCCTCGCTCAGGCTGAAGGGTCTCGCTTAGGCGAGATCGCTCTCGCTTGGGCGAAATGCTCACTCGCTCAAAATTACAGTGGGTCGCCTGGGCGACCCTTCGTGGCAAAAATCTTAGGCGAGCCCCTGTTAACCTCGCCTAGGCGAGACATGCCCGCTTAAGCGAGTTTAACAGTTCTCGCCACTATTTTCTCCTACAGCGGACAACATAGCATACCAAACAGTAATCCAATCATTTTATGCATCTATAACAATGCTCAAAATACAGTCAAACGCAAGACCAACACCAATAACCACAAACGTCTTAGACATTTTGGAGAGTTCTAGCTTCCCTTACCTGGAAAAGGAATAAGAGGACTTTGACAGCCAAGCGTGAGGAATACAACAACTCTAGGAACAAACTACAGGGCTGAGATGAGAGTGGAACAGAACCAAAAATGGAGTTAACCAAGGCTCTTAACTGCAGATTACGAAAAAGTGATAAAAGAGAACTAGCATGAACTCGAAGGACACTTACATGGAGCAACGAAATCTCCTGGCTCAACGTAACAGCGGAAGCAGAAACCCTAGCAGAGGGGGGTTGACGACTGCAGCTCAAGGTTCACTGAAAAGAGTGGAAGTATGAGTTAGGGCAACTAGGAGTGGCTTTATCTGCTGGGCCTGCCCCTTAGGCCCACTTACAAAGGCAGCCCCTTTAACTTAGGGCATAAGAGAAACATCAGATTTTAATGGGCCTTACAGTTTGTTTCATTAGAGATTTTATCTCTATATCATCCACCTGTTAGAATTGGTCAACTTAGTTTAGGTGTAGAAGCGTATTTTGAGAGAGAGAAATTAAAATTACTAAATTGGAAGGATAGCATAAATATAGGAAAAACAAAAGTGTGAGGTATACATTTGTGTTAAGTATAAATACATTGGCACAAAAAGTTTATTGTGAATTCCATTAACAATAAAAGAGAGATAAGAGAGAGAAAAGAAAAATATTTTTATTTTTCTAGGTTGATTAAGTTGTGAGTTGAGTGTTTTGTGTGTTATTTCCTAACAATTGATATCAGAGCTTGGTTGTTACTATTATTTATTGTTATAAAATATATAGAGGGAATCAAATTTGAGTGGGAGCAATGGTTGCAGATGAAGGAAAGGTGAAAATTGGAAAGTTCGATGGTATGAACTTTAGCTTTTGGAAGATGCAAATTGAAGATTATTTGTATCAGAAAAAGATGTATCAACCTCTCTCGGGAAATAAACTAGAGGACATGAAAAATAAAGGTTGGGCTCTTCTTGATAGGCAAGCTTGGAGTTATTCGCTTGACGTTATCTCATAATGTTGCATTCAACATTGTAAAAGAAACAACCATATCAGGTTTTATGGCGGCTCTTTCAAGAATGTATGAAAAGCCTTCAGCCTCAAACAAAGTTCATTTCATAAGACGATTGTTCAATTTACGGATGACAGAAGGTGCATCGACAACTCAACATCTTAAAGAACTCCATATAGTCACAATCGAATTGAGTTTTGTTGTAATAGAATTTGACGAGGAAATACGAGCATTGATACTTTTGTCTTCCGTACCAGAAAGTTAGAATGCTACTGTCACAACTATGAGTAGCTCATCAAGAAGTAATAAGTTGATATTTGATGATGTCCGTGATTTGGTTCTCAGTGAAGAGATCCGACGAAGAGAGTCAGTGAATTGTCAACCACTTCAGTTTTGCATACAAAATTAAGAGGGAGAAGTTTAACTAAAGGATATATACATGTAAATCCAAGGAAAGGAGGTATAAGTCTAAAAACCCTCGTAACTTCCATAAGTCAAAGACTATTGAGTGATGGACTTATGGAAAGATTGGGCATTACAAAAATTAGTGCAAGAATTCACCGAAGAGAATTAGCAAGAGGAGGGGTATTGAGACAGGAGTGTGAGCGTTGGGTGGAGAGTAGCTGGTGTGGGTGTATTGCAGAGAGGAGTTGGAGAGGAAGAACGGTGTGACGGGTGCAAATCAAGAGAGGAGAAGGTTTTGCTTCAAAGCACACTCACCAATTCGGGTTTGGAGCGAGGATAAGAGGTAAGGGGAGTTGCTTCGCGTGCTATTATTCGTATTCACCTTATTATGTCTTGTGTGATCATAAGTGCATGAATTCTCTGCCTGGTGTGTACTGTTTGTGCGTTTTCTGGGTTCTGCCCAGAAACCGCCTGGCGGGCATGCATGTGCCGCCAGGCGGTTCATCAGTTTATGTGTGGATTTGGTTCCTGATGGCTTAAACCGCCTGGCAGGGATGAATGTCCGCCAGGCGGTGCGACAGTGTTGCGTTTTCTGTTAGGTTTGCGTTTTGCACAGGAGCGTTGGGATTTCTGATTGTGATTGTATGCGTTGATAGTATGAGTTGGTTGGAATTGGGGTCTGGTAAAGTTTGAGAATACTCCTTTATAATTTAACATGGATAGGGTTGGATTATTGGTATGGGTGGAATCCAAGTTGAGTTATTAGGGTTCATAAGGTGGACAAAATTGAGGAGATTACGCCAAGAGAAATTGGGACAGTAAATTAGGTGAGGTTTATTGGGTAATATTGTCTGTGAAGTATGGCTTGAATTCTGGATAACTTGGCATATCATGAGTACAGCAACCTGGAGTTTCTCTGGGTTCTGTTACACCGCCCGGCGGTGACTAGCTTGCCGCCAGGCGACATCGGGATCAGTGGCATAGTTAATGTTTGTTTTCGGGGAGTTGTGAAGGAAGAGGTTAAGAGTGATATTGGAACTTAAAGAAGGGCACAATAAGAAATAATACGCTTAGGTAAGTGTGTATGGTAATGGGAAGTGGTTGATGGGGTGATTACGTGATGAGTTCTTGATAGTTGTGTTGGGTAAAGGAAGAGTATTGGATAGCATGAGTTAGTGGATTAGGATTGGAAAGCTTAGTATTCTGCATAAATGTGGTTAAATATCTTTGATTATTGGTTATAAGTTTTAAGTGTTTGGGAACTTGTGAGTTAAACATAAGTTATGTGATTAGGTGAGATTGTGTGGAATAAGATGCATGGTAGTGCAGCGTGAAATGAGTATAATGAGAGGTGATTTGATAATGTTCCTAAACTGCAGTATTTGATAGTGAATGGCATGCCTTGTTGTTGTAAGTGATGATTAACTGTGATAGAGGAGTGAAATAGAGTGTCTAAATGCCTTTAGTTAGGTACATGGGCTATACATGGGAAGGTGTAGGATTGGAGAATTTATAAATTCTGATAAGACAATTGTGCTGTACGCTCTAGGACATGCTGAAATTGCGAAATTACCATTTTGGGTGCCAAATCAGTAGCAGGAAGTTACTGGTATGACGCTTGGCGGTCTGTTGATACCACCAGGTGATAGGAATCACTGGGAAAGACTCATGCACCGCGTGGCGCCTGGCGGCAAGGGAGTGCTCCGCCAGGCGGCATTGGAGAAACAGTGGCGCTGGAAGAGCGCTGGCGCCTGGCGGTGGGCAGGTACCGCCAGGCGGTCTGGGCCTGTTTCGCCAGGCGGTGTTGGCTGGTGCGCCAGGCGGCCGTGCACCAGGCCACGAGTTGTGTGTGTTGCTTTAACTGACAATGATGCTTTGCTTGGATCGGGAGATGATGTGCCATGAGCGGGTAGGTTCATGGATGGTGTTGACATGTGAGGATATGAGCGGGGAGGTTCATATCCAGTTACTCTCATGTGGGAATACGAGCGAGGTAGGTTCGTATGTTCCGTGCTCACGTTGAGAGATGCCACGTGCGGGGAGGTACGGGGGCTGTTGGACTACGGGCGGGCAGGTCCATAGAGCAGGACTACGAGCGGGGAGGTTCGTAGGGCAGGACCACGAGCGGGCAGGTTCGTGTGAGCATCATGTTCCCGAGTCCAAGGCTAACAAATTGTATGATCTGAAGATTGATAAGTCTTGGGGTTAAGGTCTTGGCCAAGAATTATATATAATGAATAAGATGGGTATATGATCTATCTTGTGTTTTATATGTTTGTTATTTTATTTTCTCAGCTTACCCTTTCTGTTTGTGTGTGGCGATGATCGTGTAATTTGTTACACGGGAGCAGATGTTGATACAGGTGGTGCTGAGGATGTTCAGATGGCGGAGTGAGGGCTAGCATGGGATTAGAGCTAGGATTTTCTCTTATATGTATTACTTTATGTTTTTATTATAAACACGAATAATGGGAACTTGTAATACTTGACTGATTATGTTATAAGTTTGGCGCGTGCGTTCATGGAATTAATTTTTCCCGTGTTGGGATTTTTATCGAGATGACTATTAATGTAATTATTTCTTTTATTATTTATTTTTAAGTAATATTCCCTAGGGATGTTACAGAGATCACTGGAAGATTTCTAAAGGTGCAATGACTATTGCTCGTGGTAAAAAAAGTGTTACTCTATACAAGACTACTAAAGCATGTCATTTAATTGTAGTTGTAACAAAGGAAAAATCCAATCTATGGCACCAAAGGTTAGGCCATATGAGCGAGAAAGGAATGAAGATCATGCACTCAAAAGATAAACTACTAGGTCTTTAGTCACTAGAAATTGATATGTTTGAAGATTGTATATTTGGAAAGCAGAAATGAGTTAACTTTCAGACAAGTAAAAGAACCCCAAAGAAAGAAAGGCTTGAACTTACCCACTCTGATGTTTGGGGACTGACGAATGTCCTATCCATTGGTGGGAAACAATACTTTGTGACTTTTATATATGACAACTCTAGAAAGGTATGCGTTTACTTTCTAAAACACAAGTCAGAAGTATTTGATGCTTTCAAGATTTGAAAAGCCATGGTAGAAAATGAAACAGGATTGAAGATCAAAAAGCTTAGAACGAACAATGGTGGTGAATATGAAGACAATATATTTAAGAAGTTTTGCTATGAGCATGGGATCAGGATCGAGAGGAATGTGTCGGGCATGCCTTAACATAATGGTGTAATTGAGTGTATGAATCGAACATTGACTAAAAGAGCCAGAAGCTTATGTTTTCAATTAGGCTTACCAAAGCAGTTCTAGGAAGAAGCAGTCAACAAAGCAAGTTACTTAATCAACTAAGGTCCATCGGTACCATTGGAGCACAAAATAGTAGAAGAAGTATGGAGTGGAAAAGATGTAAAACTCTCACATCTTAGGGTTTTTTGTTGTGTAGCATATGTGCACATTAGTGACGAAGGAAGGAATAAACTTGATCCTAAATCGAATAGGTGAACTTTCATCGATTATGGTGAAGATGAGTTTGGCTACCATTTATGGGATAATGAAAATAGAAAGATTATTCGTAGTAGAGATGTGATCTTCAATGAAAAAGTAATATACAAGGATAAGGACAACACATATATAGAGGTGCATGATGTCCCAGAAACTCCTATAACTGATACTCCTCAGCCAAAGGAATCAATTAAAAATAATAATGACTAATAACCTGACACATCAGATTCTTCTACTTAAATTCTTGCTTTGAGAATATCTACTCGGCCTCATGAGCCTAATAGGAAATACCTAAATTATATATTATTAACCGATGAAGAGGAGCCTGAAAACTATGAGGAAGCATGACAGACTTTAGATGCTAGTAAGTGGGAGCTTGTTATGAATAATGAGATGAAATCTTTAACATCCAATCAGACATGGAACTAGTAAAGTTGCCTATGGGAAAAAGGCACTTCATAACAAATGGGTATATCGAGTAAAGGAGGAGCATGATGGCTCCAAGAGATATAAGGCCCGATTAGCTATCAAAGGATTTCAACAAAAGGAAGTAATTGACTACACTAAAATCTTTGCTCCAATTGTGAAACTCAATACTATTTAGTCAGTCTTAAGTATTGTTGCTTGTGAAGGGCTCTACCTCAAGCAATTAGACATAAAGATTGCATTTCTTCATGGAGACTTAGATGAAGAAATTGACATGTATCAACTTGAAAGTTTCTCTGAAGAAGGGAAAAAATAATATGGTGTGCAGATTAAAGAAGAACTTGTATGGTTTCAAACAAACTCCAAGACAATGGTATAGAAGTTTGAAAGCTTCATGCACAAGGAAGGTTTCCAGAAGTGAAATGTTGACCATTGTTTTTTCTTTAAGAGATGTGAATCTAGTTATATCATTTTGTTACTTTATGTTGATGATATGTCAGTAGCAAGTTCATATATGGATAAAAATAAACACTTGAAAACACAATTTTTAAAAGAATTTGACATGAAGGATTTGGGTCCAGCGAAGAAGATCCTTGGAATGAAAATAACACGAGATAAGCAAACGTGAATTTTGCAGATATGTTGACAAAGGTTGTAACCATTGACAAATTGAAGTTGTGCTCAACTTCAATTGGCCTGCAAGAATAACATTCAAGAGAAGGTTGTTGCATTGATCAAGGTGTGAAGACAAATTGAAATTAGTCCAAGTGGAAGATTGTTAGAATTGGTCAACTTAGTTTAGGTGTAAAAACGTATTTTGAGAGACAGAAATTAAAACCACTAAATTGGAAGGATAACATAAATATAGGAAAAACAAAAATGTGAGGATTGTATACATTTGTGTTAAGTATAAATACATTGGCACAAAAAGTTTATTATGAATTCCAATAACAAGAAAAGAGAGATAAGAGAGAGAAAAGAAACATATTTTTATTTTTCTAGGTTGATTGAGTTGTGAATTGAGTGTTTTGTAAACACTTGTTTTGTAATTTTCTCTTTCAAATAAAAGATTTACAACAACCCATAGACATAGGCATAATTGGCTGAACTCTATTATCAATATTATGTGTGATTATTCCGCATTTATATTGTTTCCATAAATCTGATTATAGGAAATGTGCGTTATTTCCTAACACCACCAAAAGGCTAAACCTTAACTTAGTTAGTAGTTCTACAATTCCATAAAAAAAAATTCAATTCCTCATCACATGTAGAAAAACTCTTAAAACTCATAAATCAAAAATTTATCAAAAAAACAAAACTGGCGAAAAAAAAACGCATTTCAAATACTAATACAAATTTAACAAAATAGAAAGAAAAACATACTAACAAAAAAATATTAGAATAAAAAGATTAGTGCACATAAGCAGCATGAGATTTAAGGATTGATATGTGTCAAAACCCTACAAATAACTCTATATTATAAGAAAGTAAGGAGAGGCAAGAAATGAAAGTGGATGAGAAGTCACATGGATAATCAAGATTGATTATAAGAGAATAAAGATAACTAATAATTCTATTTTTCTTAACAAAATTATAATTTATTAAAAAAAGGTTTTAACTCATTAAATTTATTTTTTTAATACCAATATGAATTAACAAACAACTCATAATAATTTAATTAAAATTTGTACTCAAATATAAAGTTATAATTAATTTAATAGATGTGTATTAGTATTAAAAATAGTTTTTTTAGACCTGTGTTTTCTTAAACATAATTTTATATTTAATTTAATAAAGGTATATTAACACTAAAAATATTTTTTTGAAACTTTTTTAGACCTAAAGCGAGTATTTTACAAGCTTCATCCTTGAGTCAGACTTGTCTATCTTCTTCAATAAAATAATATAAGAGTTGTTTTGCTCAATTCTAACTTTTATCTTCTCTTCATTCATTATGAGTGGGATTGAAAGAAGTTTTTTGAGTTATTAAAAGAGGATTAACTTCTTTAAAAAACCATTATATACATATATATATATATATATATATATATATATATATATTATAAAATAAAGCTAATAAGCTAATAATAGAGAAGAATAAAAGGAAGAAGAGAGAATGAAGAGTAACTTTTCTATGTGTCTTATTATTGATAGGAAAGAGTCTTATTTATTGGTACAAAATGTAATCCATAAAGGATACAAATCAAATAATTGATGTAACTATTTAAACCTCATAAAAAGTAATTAATCATATGAGTAATTGTATTAAATCAATGAACGATCATTAATTCATAACACACCCCCCTTGAGTGTCCATTGATAAGAGAATGTGCCTCGTTAAAATGTTACTAGGAAAAACCCAGTGAAGGAAAAAGAGTACAATATTCTATATTCTTTAATACAATATTGTTCATCACATTTTCTATTTCTCCCTCGCATGTAAACTCGCATCATTAAGATGGCGAAGTCCAATCCTATAAATCAGTTGCCCAAAAAGTTCTCCTTGGTGAAGACTTTGTAAAAAAATGTGTCAAATTTTCACATGAATGAATCTTTTGGATCTCTATATCATCCTTTCAATTGAACAATGCATTATTATCTTTATATATGGTTGTTGATTCCATTTTTCTCGAGGATAGACCACAAGTTTGTCGCACATGTTGAATTATAGACCTTAACTAGACAATTTCACAACTTACCTCTTGTAATGCGAAACTTTTACATGATTTGACGATGTTACTGCTATGGTTTGTCTCACAAAACGTCATGAATCCTTATGCTACCACATGTGAACAAATATCTTGTTTGTGATAAACCACTATGACACTGTGAGGATTGTAACATCCTGGTAGGATATTACTTAAATAAAATAAAATAACCAGGGGAAAATAATTACATCATTTATTAAAGAAACCATTTCCCAAAAACACAGGAAATTTCAACACTTTAATAATAATAGTAAACCATAAAAGTCAAAACATTATAAACTTCACCTTTACATTTTAAAATTAATATCCAAAGCCATAAAAACTGTAATCAAAATTACATGGAATTTAAACAAAAATAGTAAATAAAATCCCCTCGTACTCTAAGCCCCTCTCCGCCACTAAGCGTCTCCTGGCTCACCTGAAACATCATCTGCTCCCGGATAATAAATTACCCGATCATCGCCTCACACTAACAGATAGGGTGAGCTATGCACATAAACATAAATAAATATGAAATAATTCCCCAGCCTATTCATAAATATTCATTTACTTACAAAAACACCCACTTTCCCACACTCGTAACCAATATGAGTTCATGCATGTATCTAACTCTAGGATTTCATGTGCTTCCATGACCCTCCTCGCTCGTGGTCCAACCTACAAGCCTATCCCGCTCGTAGTCCTGCTTCACGGACTCTCAGGCCCGTTCATCTGAACTCCTCGCTCGGACCTGGACCCGCATACCCGCCTTTCCTACTATGAACTCCCTCACTCATAGCATTCTCAAGTTGAGCATGAAATGAACTCCCTCGCTCATTCATCCCAACAAGAGTACCTCCGGTGAACTAAACAGTTCACGTTTCGCATGCGGTCTACCCATCACGAACTCCTCGTTCGCGACTCATTCCAAGCACATCCCAAAATCCTATGGACTTAGTCCTTCAAACTCAAACACCACAAATCATGTATATACTTACCATAACTTAGGAAACACCAAGCAAAACAGCTCAAACAGTGCACACACAAGCATGGATTCACCACATTCTCGCCTAAGCCAAAGGTCTACGCCCAGGCTAGTCCATCAGCCTTGCTTAAGCCAACCCACCTCGCCTGAGCGAGCGTGAAATAGTGGTTGTACCACTTCATCTCGCTTAGGCGAGGCTTGAGCAAGACCTTAAGTCGCTCAACACACAAAGCTCCTTGCTTGGACGAGGATTCAAAAAGAAAAAAAACACCAAGTCTCATCGCGACCTCTCTTAGGCGAGCCATTCTCGCCTAAGCAAGCATACCTATCGCTCAACACCCCAAAACCTCTCGCTTGGGCTAGAAGTCGCGCTCAAAACGTCCAGGTTTCCTCGCGACCTCGCTTGGGCGAGGTCTCTCGCCTGAGCGAGAGACTAAGTCGCTCAACCCTGTCCCTGGTCGCCTAGGCGAGAAACGCAAACCAGAACCAAAAACGAGACTCTGCAACTCTCGCTTAGACGAGGTGGACTCGCTTAGGCGAAAATTGCAGAGGTTCTCCTCCGATCACACGCGAAAATAGCCAAAACAATGCCCACTCACAGCACCAACAGTACCAAACAAGTTATATTCACAAGCACATCATATGAACATGGTATAATCCCATTTGAATCACCAAACTAAAGGTTTGGCCATAATTAACCAATACAGTACCAAAACTCTCATATTTATATAAGACACTAAAAAGGCTTTATGCACAGCATCAAACCAACCAATTCTCCCAAATCATGGAATTTACACACACACGGAACAACTCCCCTAACCTGAATTTCTTGATTGAAAATGGGAAGAAAATAGCGGTTCCTTGGTTCACCAAATGCTTTGCTTCAACCTCTCTCCCAATTCAGCCCTTGCACACCCAAAACTCCCACCTCTCTTTACACACATCAAGGTTTGAACTCGTAACCCTCCACTCATAAGACCAAGGCACAACCATTATGCCAATTCAGATTTAATGATAACTATTATAATCCTATGATTATAATATCACTCACTAGTCCCACATATATATATCAAAACTAATAATAAATACAAACAACACAAAATTGCCATACATAGGACTTGAACCCAAGTCTTTTCACATAATAAAGTACTCTCAACCATTTGAGCTAGTACTTTTCCACATCATACCAATTACCATTTAATGTCATAAAAGTCCCTTTCTCCCGCATTTATTAATTAATTAATTATTTAATTAATTAATTTTCATGGGTCTTACAATGATTAGATAAATAACATGGATTTGCGTAACCCATTAGATATGATTTTAAATCATTTGGATAAAGTATGTCCATATTTGCAGTACCCTTAAGGTAACAAAGTATATGTTTTATTCTAATCCTATGTCTTCTTATAGGTGAAAAACTATATCTTGGTTAACAAATTTATAACAAATGCAATATCAAACTGAGTATAATTAGCAAGATACATTAGACCAAGATATGGTACTTCTAGACCAAGAAGTTCTTCATCATTTTCTTGAAGTCTAAAAGAGCCTTTATCAACATCTAACAATCTCACAACCATTGGAGTGCATAATAGATGTTATTTGTTCATTTAGAATCTTTTAAGCACCTTAAGCCTCTTGATAAACAAAAACATATTTATTTAAATACTCAATTTCTAATTTTCAACAAAACTGTCCTTCCAAGATCCTTCATCTCAAATTCTTTCTTTAAGAAATCAATTGCCTTTGTAAGCTCATTAGGAGTTCCAACGATGTTTGTGTCATCTACATAATCAACAATTGTGGAAAATTCATTTTCTAATATTTTTATATAAATACAAGGACAAATTTGGTCATTTTATACCTTTCTTTTAACAAGAATTCACTAAGATGATTATACCACATACGTCTTCATTGCTTTAATCAATAAAAGGAATTTTCAATTTTATTGAATAATCCTCTTTAAAATTAGTCTTGTTGAGCAAATTAAATATTTCAGGGATTTTCATATAAATATCATTCTCTAGAGAATAGTACAGATAAGTTATAACATCATCTATTATATATAAATGCAAACCTTCTTGTGCAACTAGGATTATCAAATATCGAAATGTTATTACATCCAATATTATTGAATATGTCTCTTCATAAATCAATATTAGGTTTTTGAGAAAAAACTTGAGCAACCAACCATGCTTTGTATCTAATATTCATCATTCTTATTTTGTTTTTGGATAAAATCCATATGTACTCAATGGGTTTCACACCCTCAGGTGTGCGAGCTATAAGTCCAAAAACCTTTTGTTTAGCAAACAATTATGTTTCTTTACATATTTTCATTTTGGCCAATCATTTCTTTGTCAAAAATATTCAAAGATCATGGATTATTGATTCTCATTGTCACTCATAACATTCATCAGTATATTATATGCAAAAAGTTTCGTCAATGTTGACTTCATTTTTGGTTTCATATTATATGATTCATGACATAATTTATTGAGATCTCATCATTTTTAACAATTTTAGGTACTTGTGGTTCTTCTAGATCTGAATCATTAAGTATGTCAAATGGGATTTCCACCTTTTCGGTTAGGTCATCTAGCATTTTAACTTATTTTCTCATTCGAGAGTTTTTATCTTTGGAACCAATAGGTCTACCACACTTTAAGCATGTCTTTGGAACCAATAGGCCTACCATGCTTCAGGCATGTTATGAATTAATATCAAATCTATTTGGAGCATTAACAGTTGGTATATATGATTTAATTACCCTTTTTTGTTAGTACAAACATCTGGTAATTGATTGATTAGTTTCGTAAATGAATTATCCTTTGAACTTCTATTTACATTCTTTTGTACGAAGATCAAAACAAGATAATGATAATTCATTCCAACCAATATCTTTTTCCAATTGTTTTCTTTCTCCCTCTAATGTTGTAAAAAATTATTCATCAAAATGACAGTTGAAAAATTGAACTATAAATAAGTCTCATGTTGGTAGTTCAAGATATTTTATTATTGAGGAAGAATCATATCCAACATATATTCTCAATCATCTCAGAGGACTCATCATAGTCCCTTTTTGGTGGGGAAATTAGAACATATACACCAAACTCAAAAATTCTTAAAAGAGAAATATTAGGTTATTGACTAGAAATCAACTACATAATAGAGTATTTGTGATAACTTGTTGGCTTGATGCGAATCAATACTGCAACATGCAAAATTGCATATAGCCAAGTAATAGTGGAATATTAACTATCATAAGTAATGATCTTGCAAAAACTTTTAGACATTTTATTAATGATTCTACAAGTCCATTTTGAGGATGAACATGTGTTACTAGATATTAAACTTCAATTCCAATTGATATGCAATACTCGTGAAAAACATGAGATGTAAGTTCACCAACATTATCAATACAAATTTTCTTAATTGGATAATCTAGGAAGTGAGCTCTTAAGTGTGTTATTAACTTTGCAAATGCATGATTACGAGTTGATAAGAGACAAATATGTGACCATTTAGTCGATGCATCAATTAAAACCATGAAATATCCAAATGATTCACATGATGGGTGCATTAGACCATAAATATCACCTTGTATTTGTTCTAAATATGAGATTGACTCATTTCTATTTTTTCTGGTGATGGTCTTATTATCAACTTTCCTTTTTGAACATGCAATACACGAGAAAACATTAGATTGAAGAAGTTTTTGATTCTTAAGTGAGTGTCCACATGAGTTTTTCAATTATTTTTTGCATTATAATAGATTCAAGATGACCTAAGTGATTATGTCAAACAAGGAGTTCATTTTTATTTGTAAGCTTCTCACTTACAATAACACGTGTTTCAATTGCACTAATATATATGTAGTATGTCAGAAAAGAAGGTTGATAATTTTTCCAATACACATTTTTTGTGCAACTCATTTCTCCAATACTTATTTTTTTTATTCAACTCAATTCTAGTGATATAAATATATTTTATATCTCTTTCATTGTTTGTCTCAATATGATTACCATTTAAACAAATATCCTTGAAACTTAATAAGTCTCTATTAAACTTCTTGGGTAGCTCTTTTGAAGCCTTCAAATATATTTGTAGTACTAGAAATAATGTTAATATTGACTTCTCGTATAACCAAACAAGAGAAAAAAAAATTATTACTGTTGAGAATTGTATGAGATGTTACACTATCAACCAAACACAATATATTTATTAGTCAATGCAACTTATTGCATACCAAATGATCATACATATAATTATATTTTGATGGACTTAATAACCTCAACTCATTGCAGGTACCACCCAAAATTAATCAACTCTACAAATCATATATTATCATATGATATCAAATAAAAAGTTAAGTATAAAACATCATGTTCGAAAAAATATTTGAACCTTTATATATATATATATATATATATATATATATCAAAATAAAAACCACAAATCCATATGAAAACCCCTATTTCACATTCTTACACATGTATATTTTAATACATCATTAACTTAATGCTCAACATACAGTCATATGAGTGGCATTCAAATGGCCATAGTCAAAATCTCTATCTTCATAAGCAAAGAGTGTTTCTATGTTCTTTTCAATATTTTTTAAGATGCTTTGGTGTACGACAAGTACAACTTAAATGACCTTTATCACCGCAATGATAAATTATATTGTCATCTTTTATTTGTCATTATTTTCACCCTTTTCTCTTCCCTTTTTTTTCATATTATTGTTCCACTTCTAATGATAAAATGTCTATTTGAAATTTCCTTTATGACCATGTTTATGATCACTATCACACTAGTGCAGATTGGGGTTTTTAACTCGCCTTATAGGCCTTGGTTACTGCGGGACCGAAGCCTATAAGGAGGCGGTGGCATTTTTGAAAATTTTCTAACCTTTTTGCCTCGGGTCCTATTCTAACCGAAGCATATAACTCGTTTTTTGCTTCGGTTATCCATCAACCGAATCCTATAACCCGTCAGTGGCCCCCAGTATTACAAAATTGCCACTGACAACAGATGATTTGGCCTCAGGTGGCAAAGGACTGAGGCCTATAACACTTTATGCCTCGGGTGTTTACAGAACCGAGGCCATATCGTTTATTTAGGTTCCCAAATCTCGTGAACCCATCACTGTTCATCTTCTCTCTCGCGAACGCAAAGCTTCGCTCTCTGCCACCGTCGCCCTCCGTCATGATTGCGCCCTCCGTTGCCCTCCATCGTTGATTGCGCCTCTGTCCACGAAGCTAGCGTCGCTGGTCTTGCTCCGCCACCGAACAACAGGCGAAAAGCAACCAGATTCCGCCACCGTCACGCCTCTGTTGCGCCCTCCGTCGCCCCACTTTGCCACAGTCCACCACAACCACCACTTGGCGACAAACGTTGCACTGCTCCGGCGAGTATCTTGCGCCTCCTTCACCATTTCCAGCCACCGTCGCACCGCCAATTCTCCCCGGGGTAAATTCAAAACGCGTTTTTTTTTTCGTTTTGGATATTTTTCATGATTTAGGTAATTGTTTTGCATTTTGATGAGGTTTTTGGTTGATTTTTGCATTGTTCTTTTGCTATTTTTACGGTCTCTTATTTATTTTATTGTCTCTTATAGCTCTTGAAGACCTCAGTATCGTGGGTGTGCATCATCTTCCATTGTCATTCAATTTTCACACTCCCAGGTTCCTAATTCTATTATTTTGTTGTCTGTTATGTATTAGTAATATGTTATATATATGTGATTTATTATTTGCTTAAATATTTGTTTGATTTGTGAGTTAGCCTTAGTTTCCCGTTTGAGATTCAATACGAAAATTATGTATTGTCCCCGAGTTTTCATTTTGAAAAAACTACATTTTTTTTAAATTAGATATAAAGGGATACAATACTAATAATTTAAATGTATTGAATCTTGAATTGTCTGATTGGACAGTTTAAGAAGATTAATCACTTTCTAATAATTTATTAGTGCATATATATATATATATATATATATATATATATATATATATATATATATATTAAAATACATATCTTAAAATTCATGAATATTTGTCAATTAGGTTTTGTATTGATCTTCGGGTGCATATTTGATTATGGTTTATAATCACTTTCATTTCGTGTATCCTGAAGGTCAATGCGAAATGCTGACAAAATTTCATGAAATTTAAGATATGTATTTTAAGAGTATTATGTACCAATAAAATAAAGAAAGTGAATCTTCTTAAATGGGATAGGGTCACACCTTGATTACGACGTGAACATCGATTCAAAGATTACTGAAATTGTTCACACAATTTCAGTATGGATCGAGATTGGATTAATTTACCACGTATCAGCGCTAAGTATGAGAATGGAGTAGAAGAATTTATAAAATTTGCGCAACGTTATGAGGGGAGAAGTGATGATGAGGTGAAGTTCAGATGTCCTTGTATCAACTGTTTGAATGGAAGAAAATTGAATGCAACTCAAGTTAGGGAACATCTTATTTGTGATGGTTTCCTTAGAAGTTATACAATATGGACATGGCGCGGTGAATTAATACACATTCCAACTATTTCTCGAACTGAATATCTTGCTGATTCCTCCATGAAAGAGCGACGGGAAGAGCGAGTAGAAGAAGACAATATGAAGGACATGATACGGGATGTTGGCGCAGAAGCTTTTGCACAAGCGCATGTGTATGAGACGATGTGTGCTGATGCGGAAACTCCGTTGTATGTTGGTTCAACTAAGTTCACGCGATGATCAGCGGTTTTAAGACTTATGAATTTGAAAGCGACCAATGGTTGGACAGATAAAAGCTTCACAGAATTGCTCGTGCTCTTGAATGAAATGCTTCTCGAAGGAAATACTCTACCCACTCGAAACTATGATGCCAAGAAAATTCTTTGTCCAATGGGTATGGAGTATAAAAGGATACACGCATGTCCTAATGATTGCATATTATACAGAAAAGAATTTGAAGATTTGAAAAAAATGTCCAAAGTGTGGGTCATCACGGTACAAACAAAAAAGAAACAGTGAAGATAATGGTCAAATAGAGAAGGAAGGATCTGCTTTGAAAGTAGTCTGGTACCTTCCAATCGTGCCCAGACTTAAGCATTTGTTTGCAAATCCTAAAGACGCTAAAAACCTTAGATGGCATGCAACTGAGAGAAGATGTGACAGACTCCTTCGTCATCCAGCTGATTCAATGCAATGGAAAAATATTGATCAGGAATTTCCCAAGTTCGGTGAAGAATGTAGAAATATTCGTTTTGGCTTAGCTACCGATGGAATGAATCCATTTGGTAATTTAAGTACAAACCACAGTTGTTGGCCCGTTATATTATTCATTTACAACTTATCTCCTGGACTCTGCAAGAAGAGAAAATACATGATGTTGTCTATGATGATATTTGGTCCAAAGCAGCCTGGAAATGACATAGATGTATATCTCAATCCTCTAGTTGAAGACTTGAAGTTGTTATGGGTTGATGGTGTTGAAGTATTTGATGTTGTTGCTTCTGAAACTTTCATGATGCATGCAATGTTATTTTGCACCATTAATGACTTTCCAGCTTATGGTAATTTGTCAGGGTACAGTGTCAAGGGTCATAAAGCATGTCCTATATGTGAAGAAAACACTGCATCTCATCAATTGAAAAATGGAAGGAAGACCGTGTATCTGCGCCATCGAAGGTTTTTACAAGCTAATCATCCTTATCGAAGGTTAAAGAAAGCATTCAATGGACATCAAGAGAATGACAAAGCACCAACTCCATTAACTGGCATTGAAATTCATGAAAAAGTTAATAAAGTACATCATGTATTTGGTAAAACGTCCAAGAAGTCATCTGCATCGAGCCCTTGGAAGAAAAAATCAATATTCTTTGACCTTCCATATTGGTCGAAGTTAGAAGTTAGGCATTGCATAGATGTCATGCATGTAGAGAAGAATGTGTGTGATAGCTTGATTGGTACACTACTCAACATTCAGGGAAAGACAAAAGATGGAGTAAATGCTCGTTTGGATTTGGTTGAAATGAAGATCCGAGAAGACTTGGCACCAAGGGAGGTTGGTAGGCGCACTTATTTGCCCCCTGCATGTTACACTATGTCCAGACAAGAGAAGATAAGTTTTTGCTTATGTTTAAAGAGTGTCAAGGTACCTCAAGGATACTCTTCAAATATTCAGAGTTTAGTGTCCATGCAAGACTTGAAGCTTGTTGGCCTAAAGTCTCACGATTGCCACATCTTAATGCAACAATTGTTACCTGTAGCTATTCGTGGAATTTTACCCAAAAATGTTAGACAAACTATAACACGTTTGTGTGCATTCTTCTCTTCAATTTGTAGCAAAGTCATTGATCCTTTAAAGTTAGATGAACTTCAAGCCGAAATTGTTATCATCTTGTGTCAGCTAGAGATGTTTTTCCCTCCATCATTTTTTGACATCATGGTACATTTACTTGTTCATGTGGTGAGAGAAATCAAGTTTTGTGGACTAGTATACTTAAGATGGATGTATCCCATTGAACGTTACATGAAGATTTTGAAAGGGTGTGTGAAAAATCAATATCGTCCAGAAGCTTCAATGATCGAAAGATATATTGCTGAAGAAAGTGTCAAGTTTTGTTCAGATTACATGGCAAAAGCAAAACCGATAGGAGTTCCTCACAGATCATGGTTGAACAGGTGTTCTATAAGTAACAGCATACGAGGTGTGAGTGTGGTTACCAAAAATCGCGAAGAGTTGATGCAAGCACACCTATACATTTTGAACAACACAAATGAGGTAATGCCTTACTTATCTGCACACAAAGTCATTGTGAAAGAGAACAATCCAAGACAATCAGAGAAATGGCATTTGATGGAACATAATAGAACATTCATGCCTTGGTTTAAATCTGAGGTTTTGAAAGATGCGCAATGCTCTGAGACTTTGATGTGGTTAGCAAATGGGTTGAAATTTGATGTCATCTGTTGTACA
>Ga0214544_1004310_pt1 | contig 28686 bp, 13 predicted proteins | sample CNSS3metaG_FD_160074 | JGI IMG/M metagenome (GOLD analysis project Ga0214544, IMG submission 160074) | Root nodule microbial communities from cowpea collected in UCLA plant growth center, Los Angeles, California, USA - CNSS3 | ecosystem: Host-associated > Plants > Roots > Nodule | place: USA...
ATATACACATATATATATATATATATATATATATATATATATATATATATATATATATATATATCACTAGGAGTTTTCCCCATGAAACTCCCTCTCAACACATATCACATGCCTATCTATCATCCAAATTCAGTGCATTCGGACACTCAAGAATATCATGTTTCCGTACTCATGTTCATTTCATGCATAACAATATATCTTCCAACATTCAAAGCATGAATCCTACATAACAATGACTACTTTTCAGTTCAAATCAAGTACACATACTAAGCATGATCACATACTATGAATAAGGAAAGTAATTAACATCAGCATGGAGTAGCATCAGCCAACACAGCAGCCCTTGTCACGAATCCTCGCCTAAACTGAAGATTCTCGCCCAGGCGTTTTCGCTCAGGCGACCCCCTTCTCGCCTAGGCGAGGGTCCAACAGTGACCACTGCAAGAATTTCATCGAATTCTCGCTCAGGCGACAGCGTCTCGCCTAGGCAAGACTGTGCCTCGCTCAAAAATCATGTTTGTCGCCTAGGCGACCATTCGAGATGAAATTCAGGGGTGAGTCCCTGCTATTCTCGCTTAGGCGAGGGTTACCCGCTTGGGCGAGATTAGCAGGTTTCTCACCTGCCATTGCATGCATTCTCTCATTCTAATCGAATACACACACCCAACAACCAACTTCATACATCAAGTCACAAGATTCAAACACCAAAACACAAGATTCGTTCAGAATAGGTAAAAACATTCAAGAAGACAATTACCCTAGCTTCCCCTTACCTTGCTCAGAGGCTAACCAAACGAAAACAATACTCGAAACTAAGGGTTACTTCAGTTCCAAAGCCAAGGCAGTGAGCTGAAACATCAGGATTCGCGCAAGACGAAGTTAGGAAACTTTAACTCTAACTTGACTAACATTTTTCAACAGTGGAGGAATGAAAAAGAAGGGACCAGAAGGCCCACTAGCTCAGGTTACCTGGAGAAGTACGAGTCTTGCTAGCTCCGAGACGGACAATTTTGTGCCCTAGCAGAAGAACGACAGGGAACAAGAGGACAGCTTCAGAAACGGAGACAAGTGAAAATGAGAAAGCAGAAGGGGGTCTTGGGGTCCCCTTATTGGACTGGTCTTAGGCCCACGAATGGCTAGGCCCAAACAATTAAAGAAACTGAAATGGGGCTTACAACATCTCCCCAACAACAAAATTTTTCGTCCTCGAAAAATGAAACTTACTAGAAAAGATATGGATAGGCATTCCTCATGTCTTCCTCTAGCTCCCAGGTAGAGTCGCCCGCCCTTCGATCCCATATGACCTTCACAAGATTGGCGGCTCTCCCCTTGCACTCCTTCACTCGGCGATCCTCTATGGCCACAGGTTGTACCTCCACTCTGAGATCCTCCTTGACTTGGACATCCTCCGCCTCCAACACATGCGAAGGGTCGAACACGTACTTCCGTAATTGGGAGACATGGAACACCGGATGGAGGTTTGCCAACTGGGGTGGCATAGCAAGCTCATAAGCTACTGGTCCTATCCTTCTCAAGATCTGATATGGACCCAAGAACTTAGGAGATAACTTCCTTGAGCGGATAGCCCTCCCCACACCAGTGGTTCGGGTCACCCTAAAAAAAACATGCTCCCCAGCCTCGAACTCTAAGGGTCTTCTCCTCCGGTCTGCATATGCTTTTTGCCGACTCTGAGATGCCTGCAACCTATCTCTCACTAAAAGCACTTTCTCTGTGGTTTGCTGCAATAACTCTGGCCCTACCAAAACTGATTCCCCATCCTGGTACCAACATAAGGGAGTTCTACACCTCCTCCCGTATAAAGCCTCATAAGGCGCCATCCCTATACTCACATGATGACTGTTGTTATAGGTGAACTCTACCAGCGGCAACACCTCATCCCAACTGCCAAGGTGGTCCAAGATACATGTCCTCAACAAATCCTCCAAGGACTGAATTACCCGCTCTGACTGGCTATCCGTCTGAGGATGATAAGCAGAACTCATCCTCAGTCTACTACCCATAGCCTCCTGTAGCGTCTGCCAGAACCTTGAGGTGAATCGAGGGTTTCTGTCAGACACTATGCTACTGGGCACTCCATGAAGCCTCACTATCTCTCGAATGTAAAGCTGGGCCAACTTGGCCATAGACATTTTGAGATTCACTGCCAAAAAGTGAGCACTCTTCGTCAAGCGATCCACCACCACCCATATAGCATCATTCCCCCTTACGGTGCGAGGCAAGTGGGTAACAAAATCCATAGCTATGCTGTCCCACTTCCACACCAGAATGTCCAAGGGCTGGAGCGTTCCACCAGGTTTCTGATGCTCCACCTTTGCCTTTTGACAGGTTAAACAGGCAGATACAAACTGTGCAACCTCCTTCTTCATCCCTTGCCACAAAAAGTTGTCCTTGAGGTCTTTGTACATTTTAGTCATGCCCGGGTGCAGACTAAGACAGCTTTTGTGTCCCTCCTCAAGAATCAACCTTCTCATCTCTGCATCACTAGGCACACAAACCCTGCCTCTAAACCTCAACACGTCATCGCTACCCAAGGCAAACTCCTTTGCCTGATCAGACCCTAAAAGCTCTTTCACCCTCCGCAAGCTAGCATCCTGTGCTTGCTTCTCCTTGATCAAGCTTAGGAAGTCACTAGATATAGCTAAGGTGCTACACCTAATGAACTCTGGTTCCAACTCGACTTGTATCCTCATATCCTTGAAACTCTCAAGCAATTCCAATTCCTTGATCATCATGTGTGCTACATGTACTGTCTTTCTACTTAGTGCGTCGGCCACCACATTCGCCTTCCCTGGGTGATATAGAAGCTCGAAGTCGTAGTCCTTTAAGAACTCTATCCACCGCCGTTGCCTCATATTTAACTCCTTCTGATCAAAGAGATACTTCAAGCTCTTGTGGTCACTAAACACCCGAAATTGTGTGCCATACAAGTAGTGCCTCCAAATCTTCAAAGCAAAGACCACCGCCGCTAGCTCTAGATCATGGGTAGGGTAGTTCTTCTCATGAATCTTCAGCTGCCTTGAAGCATAGGCCATCACCTTCCTTTCTTGCATCAAGACGCAACCAAGACCCTGATGAGAAGCATCACAGTAAACCTCAAAGGGTTTACTTACATCTGGAATTATCAGCACCGGAGCACTCGTCAACCTGTGCTTAAGCTCCTTGAAGTTCTCCTCACACCTGTCAGTCCATACAAAAGGTTGGTCCTTCCTGGTTAACTGTGTCAAAGGTGCTACTATCTTGGAGAACCCCTCTATAAACCTCCTGTAGTAGCCTGCTAAACCCACAAAGCTCCGAATCTTCACCACGGACTTGGGGCTTTTCCATCGTATCACAGCCTCCACCTTAGTCGGATCCACAGCTATACCCTGAGCTGATATCATGTGCCCCAGAAATTGTACTTCCTTCATCCAGAAATCACACTTTGGTAACTTAGCGAAAAGTTGCTTCTCCCTCAAGATTCCCAGCACCACCCTCAAATGCTCAGCGTGTTCCTCATGGGTCCTGGAATAGATAAGTATGTCGTCTATAAAGACCACGACAAACTTATCTAAAAACGGTCTAAAGATCCTGTTCATGTAGTCCATGAACAAGGCGGGAGCGTTGGTCACACCAAAAGGCATAACCACGTACTCATAATGCCCGTATCTGGATCTAAATGCAGTCTTCTGGACATCCTCTGCCTTCACCAATATCTGGTGGTAACCCGACCGCAGATCGATTTTAGAGAACACTGACGCCCCGTGCAACTGATCCATCAGATCATCGATTCTTGGTAAAGGGTATTTATTCTTGATGGTTAGCTTATTCAACTGACGGTAGTCCACACACAGTCTTGAACCACCATCCTTCTTCTTGACTAGCAACACTGGAGCTCCCCACGGTGAAGCACTGGGCCGGATGAATTGCTTTTCAAGCAACTCTTCAATTTGCTTCTTCAACTCCACTAACTCTGCAGGAGCCATTCTATAAGGGGCTATTGATACTGGACCCGCTCCTGGTATCAGATCAATAGAGAACTCAACTTCTCTCCTTGGAGGCAAACCTGGTACCTCTTCAGGGAACACGTCCTCAAACTCTCGCACGACGGGAATTACCGTTATTCTCTCCTCTTTCTCTACCTTCAACTGAGCATAGATCAAGAAACACTGAGCACCTTTCTTGATCTCCCTCAAGACACCCTGAGAGGACAACAACTCTGGCTCCACAATGTCGGAGAACAACAACTTCTTCTCCCGACAATCAATGAGAATGCGATTGGCAGAGAGCCAATCCATTCCCAAGATTACGTCCAAGCTTTGCAGAGGTAGGCATATCAAGTTCACTTTAAACATGCATCCCTCTACTTCCACTGGACACCGTGCACACATGGAAGACGTCCTGACTAACCTAGATGCTGGCGTAGACACCACAAGATCAAATGGTAGCTCACTAACCGACAGACCCAACTCAAGCACACAAGACTTTGACACAAAAGAGTGTGTCGCCCCAGAATCAAATAACACACATCGGGGTTTTCTCGCAATCAAGCAACATCCTACAACAAGATTACCTGAGTTTGTCGCCTCTGCCCCGGTCACAGCATACACTCGACCTGCCGCTTGGGGCCTGTTTCCCCCACTTCCTTGACGAGTCTGGACTGAAGTCTGAGCCGGGGGCCTCACTGTAGTCCCTCTGGAGGAGGGACAGTCCTTAATTAAGTGCCCTGTCTTCCCACAACTATGGCATCTTCGTGTGCTCGCCAACTGCGGGCATGCACTCCTCAAATGTGGTCCGTTGCACTGATAACATCTAGGCACCCATGACTGCTGAGAGGTAAATCCCCTGGTCACCTGAGGTTGCGGCCTAGAATAAGGTTTCTTTCTCTCTTCCACCCTAGATCTGGACCCAGATGACCCACTGGCCTTCTGCTGCTGCTGAACTTGCTGAGCTTCTATCTCAGCCTTCATCTGCTCCATAACACGAGCTCTCTCCACCAAAGCTGCAAAGTCTTTGATGGAAAGTGGTGCCACCATCAGCCTAATATCTCCTCGAAGCCCATTTTCAAACTTTCTGCAGCACCACTCCTCATCCAGTGGCATGGTATAGAAGCGTCCCAGGTGCTTGAACCTCTCGGCATATTCAGCCACCGACTTGTCTCCCTGAGTAAGCTGAAGGAACTCCACCTCTTTAGCGTATCTCACGCTATCAGGGAAGTATTCTGACAAAAACTTCCTCTTGAAGGCCTCTCAATTGACCTCTTCGTGCCTCTCCTCCATAACCATCCTCATACTAGCCCACCAATGCTCTGCCTCTCCTGTGAGCATATAAACAGTGAAAGCAAGCCTGCTTTCATTGGGGCACCTCTTGGCATCAAAGATGCGCTCCATATCTTTCATCCGCCTGATCGGGGCTCGCCTTGCCATCAAACTTGGCAGGTTGGTGCTTCAAGAAATCCTCCAAACTCCATTTAGGGGGTGGAGGTTGGGGATGAGGACCATACATCTGGGCACCAGCAGCATTCTCCCCTAATTGGCGGAGGGCATCCAAGTGCTGCCTCTGAGCGTCCTCAGCAGCCTGCCTAGCAGCCTCCATCTGCTGTATCACAAAGTTTTGTTGCTCAAGAGAGACTTCCTGGCGCTGCATCGCCGCCTCGTGTTGCTGCAACATGGCATTGCTTTGTTGGGTCAAAGCAGCAGCCATTGCCTCAATCGCCCTAGCCAGATCTTGCCCATCGCCCTGAGGGGGTGGAGGAGGAGTGATACGCGGAGGTGCCATATCACTGGACATGCAGAAATAACCATTAGAACGTGGTTAGACTGGAAACTTATCTAAACACGACAAGCAAGACACAACGAAAGCTAAGCAGCGCATAGTCCACAGACACTTAGGAACGAAGGCTCTGATACCATAAATGTGACATCCCATTTAAGAGAATTTAATTCTACCCAATAACCACGCGACATAGCTATATGCATATAAATAAGGGGAATCAAAAGAAGTACTTAGGGAAATCACCATTACAGTCATCCTTAAACATGTAAAAGCCTTAGGCAGAAACACAGTGCCTTATCCACAATTAAAAGTCAAAGTAAAAGATAGTTTTCAAAAGAGACATAGTCCTAGGATAAGAGTTCTTATGGCAGCCCTAGAGCCAACTTCATTCCTAGGGGTCACAAGAAATAGGTCCATCTAAGCAGCACCGCTGCCCCCATCGGGTCTACCGCCAGGATTTGCCCCATCTGCTCCCACCAAGAGGTGATCATCGCCAAGGAAAGACAGTACAGGAACATACACAAAATGCAAAGGGGTGAGCTAGTGCAAACGTCATTAACATATTATAAAACATGGTACAAGACAAAGCAGATCATTATTAATAAACTTATAAACATTCCAATCGTGAAAGGGCAGACAAATGCAAGTTCCTATGACTCGATATCCGGATCATACACTTGATATAGAATTCTAAAGGAAGTATGCACTGTGCTGGTTTCTAAACTCTACAGAGTCTAGACGCAAGGGGTTATCACCCAACCACACACAGGGTTAATCCATTAATGTCTCGGGCCCAAACTGTCCCAAGACTAGGACCTCCTGCCACTCTCACCACATAAACCATTTTGCTCTACGTGAGCATGAAGGTCTATTAGAGTTCAGGATACCTTCCTTTATCTAGACATCTCCTATATCAAGGTATACACTAGGCATGCACTTATGCATACTTACATACATACATATATATATATATATATATATATATATATATATATATATATATATATATATATATCACTAGGAGTTTTCCCCATGAAACTCCCTCTCAACACATATCACATGCCTATCTATCATCCAAATTCAGTGCATTCGGACACTCAAGAATATCATGTTTCCGTACTCATGTTCATTTCATGCATAACAATATATCTTCCAACATTCAAAGCATGAATCCTACATAACAATGACTACTTTTCAGTTCAAATCAAGTACACATACTAAGCATGATCACATACTATGAATAAGGAAAGTAATTAACATCAGCATGGAGTAGCATCAGCCAACACAGCAGCCCTTGTCACGAATCCTCGCCTAAACTGAAGATTCTCGCCCAGGCGTTTTCGCTCAGGCGACCCCCTTCTCGCCTAGGCGAGGGTCCAACAGTGACCACTGCAAGAATTTCATCGAATTCTCGCTCAGGCGACAGCGTCTCGCCTAGGCAAGACTGTGCCTCGCTCAAAAATCATGTTTGTCGCCTAGGCGACCATTCGAGATGAAATTCAGGGGTGAGTCCCTGCTATTCTCGCTTAGGCGAGGGTTACCCGCTTGGGCGAGATTAGCAGGTTTCTCACCTGCCATTGCATGCATTCTCTCATTCTAATCGAATACACACACCCAACAACCAACTTCATACATCAAGTCACAAGATTCAAACACCAAAACACAAGATTCGTTCAGAATAGGTAAAAACATTCAAGAAGACAATTACCCTAGCTTCCCCTTACCTTGCTCAGAGGCTAACCAAACGAAAACAATACTCGAAACTAAGGGTTACTTCAGTTCCAAAGCCAAGGCAGTGAGCTGAAACATCAGGATTCGCGCAAGACGAAGTTAGGAAACTTTAACTCTAACTTGACTAACATTTTTCAACAGTGGAGGAATGAAAAAGAAGGGACCAGAAGGCCCACTAGCTCAGCTTACCTGGAGAAGTACGAGTCTTGCTAGCTCCGAGACGGACAATTTTGTGCCCTAGCAGAGTTCCTAGCAGAAGAACGACAGGGGACAAGAGGACAACTTCAGAAACGGAGACAAGTGAAAATGAGAAAGCAGAAGAGGGTTTTGGGGTCCCCTTATTGGACTGGTCTTAGGCCCACGAATGGCTAGGCCCAAACAATTAAAGAAACTGAAATGGGGCTTACAAGTTTGGATGTTGAAATCCTTTAAATACCTCGATTTTTCACGGTTCTTTAGTTGATAAGCCTCCTTCCAAATAATCCAAATAAAATAATCAAAATTTATCTTTAAAATTATATATTGATTAAAAATAAAACCAATTTACAATATATAGAAAAATAATCTTCATTTTAAACTTTTTTTAAAGATAAATTAATTTAAATTTATATATAAAAAAATAATCTTCACCTTATAACTTTTTTTCTTAGAATAAATTGATTTAAATTCACTTCTAGAAAAATTTTAAAGTCTATTATAACAATGTTTATTTAACTTATTATATTTTTTATTATTAAAATATTCACAAATATCTAATTTCAAAAAATATATATATATATATATATATATATATATATATATATATTTTACATGTGAATAATAACAAAATAATAAAATTATAATTATAAAATAAATGTAACTAATAATTTTGTAGATAATTTTTTATTATAAATATTTATTTTAATTTTAAAAAATTGTTAAATTTTAAAGAAACAATCTAACTTAAAAAACGGTTAAATTTTTAAAAAATATCACTTAAAAGATAAACCTAACAAGGTAATTATCTTAATTTAAAAAAGAATTACATATTAAAATGTAAAATTAAAAAACAAACTTATACGTACACAAAAAATCAAAATTGAATCTCAGTATATTTTATATAATAATACAGATAAAACCATATTGTAAAACATAAATTACAATTAAACTCATTTTGTAATAATTAAAAAAAATCATCAAAACCATGTGTTCCACTGTCTACATTTTAAAAGTATATATTTGTTTGGAAATGTCCACAAAGATCTTGATTACTATTCTTTCACATGCATCAGAATTTTAGCAATTTTTATAAAGATTGAGTCTACCTAATCAGTGTAAGTTCTAGAGAAACCTAGATTTCATAGTTATTGTTGAATTCAACCATAACAAGTTGCAGCCAGAGATTTCATCACACAATTTTTTAATAATATAGTAAGTTAAGAAGATTAGTAGTGTGATTATGATTTATTTACTTAACCAAAGCTTTTGAATATAGTTGGTAGGCACCATAAGGTTTTATTATTTAAATTTGCCACCCAGCTGTCCACAAAAGATTAATAATTCTTATATAATTAAAAACATTGAATGTATCACAAATGCAACATCACCATGTGATGAAATGAAACTATTAACATTAAAATATGCATGCTTTGTCCATGAATATTTTTTTTATTATACTCATTACTTCAATTGCTAGTGAATTCATCTTAGTGAAATTCTCAACTTCTTATCCCATTTATTGACCTAACAAAATTTATTTACATTTTCAAAGATAGAGCGATAGAAACAAATTTTATTTTATATAAAAAAATAAATGTAAATTTTCAGTTTTAAGATAATTCTACTCTTATTTTCTAACTAAATCAGAATATAGCTTTAGTAATCTACAAATTAAAAAAATATATTAAAGATCTGTGTAAAACTACGGGGATGAAGCTATATAATTAAACAACACTCAAAATATGTACTAATTTCACTATTTATTTTTAACAAACCTTTTAATAAGGAGGTTTCATGACAAGAGCTTCTAAATTATCTTTTTAATTGTACTTTTTGTTCTGATAACAAAATTTTTTTAATATAAAAATACATTAAATTCTTGCAAGAAAAAAAAAAATCTTATGCTACAAAAAAGGTAAACATTAGTTTAAGAAAGTTAAAATTATTCTTACAAACAATACCTTACCTTGTGGGAAGTTAAGATGATGAGAATATAATAGGATTGAAATCCCAGAGAAAAAGAAATAGCAATATTCTCTTAAAACATTTTCTTTTTCTTATTACAAACTATAAATTTTGGTGATCATACTTTTAAACCAAGAAACTGTCAAATGAACTACTTTCCAACAAGGGATATCATTTTAGTCATTTAATTTACTCTTTTAAAATTGATTTATATTTACATCTTTTAACAAACTATTATTTTTTTCCTAATTTATCTTTAAATTACTTAACTTTCCGGTCTCAATTCAAGTAATACATTTAATAAAAATTAATATATTATTAGATGTCTTAGTTTATATAATCTTTTATTTCGATTTGTTTATAGCCCATTTAAATAGATCTCTTTCTATTTTCAATTTTTGTACTATTTTTAAATACGTCATATTTTCTAATATTTTTACAGGGGTTATTGCTAATTATAGCTAGTTTAATGCTAAAAACAAAACCATTAATTAATATACTCAGAATACTGAAAAATATTTTAGATAAAATAGTTAATTTTTTACTATTTAATATAAAAAATAAGTTATATATTTCTTTTAATTTATCATCAATAACTTACTCTTAATATTTTATTTATTTAAATAGTTATAATTTACTTAGAGCTTTTGATTTATTTTTTATATATTTATTTTGTTATTATTATGTAAATCGTTATAAAATAATTTTTTAGTATACACACAAAGATTTAATTGTGAGTAAAAATAATAAAATATATTTTATAAATTTAGAATTATTAATTATACTGTTAAGATGCCTTGAATGTTATATTGTCTCTTTATCTCTTTTACTTCATATATCTATGAGTTGTAATGAGGTTTAAAGAGACTGTTATTTTTATCCTTTTATAAGGTTAAAAAATACATTCGTATCATATATCTCTCTATTATTATTTAGAAATAAAAAACTCTTGAAGTGTCCAGGTCACATTGACTGAACCACGTAAATTTGTGTGTCTTCTTTTTATCTTAATTTGTTTCTTTTTCATCTTGTCATAACATATACTATATTAAAACTATATGTAAAATAAACAAATTCTAACATCTTATTTTAATAGAATATTACTACTAAAATAAAGCATCACATAGTTAATATTTAAGAACGAATAATTCATAGCTAGAAAAGATTATTATAGTCATTCAAAAAGAAACCTCAACAACTTGACATAACATGATATATAAATGTAGGAAACTAAATGTTTATAACAAAATATAAAATATTTTTCAAAACATACTACAAAATAAACAACTCCAATTTAGGAACTAGGTGCCTGCATGATTGTTCCCAAGGTAGGTCAATTCTTGTTTCTTCATTTGCACATACCAATTAAGGTGATCATTGCAAAAGAAGAAAAGAAACACTAGACAGAACCACACAACAAAAGGTAAACTAATTTGCAAAAGAATCTTCATATAACAAAACTCAAGTTAAAATCATATACACATCATTCATAAAGACAAACATGTTTCAAGTACATACTAAACAAAACTCAATTGTTCAGATACATGTATTAATATCTGACTCTGACAAGTTTTGCACTTGTGATGGACCTTTACTATATTCTACAAAGATATTGTCAATGAGTTTCAACCTTACCACACACAAGGTTAGTCTCTTCTCGTCTTACGCTAAGGTAAAATTCCTAGACTATGATCTCTTACTACTCTCACCACATAACTCATCTTTCTCTGCATGAGTCTGAATGATTATTAGAGTGTTAAGATAACCTCTAATATTGAATCCTTACATCAATGCATATATTGAAGAACACATGCCTATCCACCCTAGATTAGCACACCAATCTCAACAATTTACATACTCATAGGATTATAGTGCTAACATTTAACTATCATCAAAATATCCATTCCAATTTCATAAAATTGAAAAGGTGAGAAATTTTACTAGTCTCACCTAACAAAAGCCTCCACTCACCCAATTAGTAGTACTTGAAGGCCCATTTGCTCAACGATTAAAGATTTTGTCCAACAACTCTAACATTAGAACAATTTTTGCAACAAATTACCCAGCGAGTCCAATGAAGGCACCACTGGAGCTCCCTGAAATTTGTATGTCAAAATTCGCCCAGTGAGAACTCACTCGCTCAAATGATCAAATTCTTTGGAATTTGATTTCATTTTCGTTTAGCAGATAATTTGGATATAGCCCAATGAAATGAGTATTGGGAAGAATAATTTAAGTTCTCGCTTAACGACACTCACTCACATAGCAACAAAAAAACTCTAGAAGGTGAATTATGCAAACTTGCTCAGATATAAGATGCCTCTCGCTCAACGAGTCTGCATGATTCAAAGAACGAAATCTAACATTTCAGATAGTCTCGACCACATTAAAGCAAATCAAAAGCCTCATACAAACCACAAACGTATACAATTGCAAATTAAAAACAACTAAACCAGTAAAAATCATAAATCCAAATAAAATTTACTATCAAACAACAATAGTTCATGATATATGCATACATCTTACAATTCGATGCTTCATACCTAAAGTCACAACTCAAATTAACAATTCAAGGAAATCAATCATACCATTACCATCTAACAGCCAAATTAAATCAATTGAACAATTCAAAACATAAAGAAACTCAAGATTAACTTTCATCTCTTGTGACACAGCTTAAACAAATTTAAAAATACCAAATCACCTTCAGACTCATATGATGCTCTATTTATAACTAAGAATAACACATACGATCAAACCAAACCAACAGGATAATTGATGAGTAAAAAATTACATTGATGACTCAAGGAACACACATACAAGTGGAGAAAGACTACATGTAAAGGAAGAACAAATCATTACTCTTGTTTTGTTTTCGAGCCTTATATAATTTAAAACTAATATAAAGTTTTTAGTTTGAATTCCTCTAAATATTATCATGATTTAGTTTTTTTTTCTCAGTTTTAATTTAAAACTTTTACAATTTGTTAGGGCTAATTTTTAATGTTTATTATCAATTAAAAGGGCTAATATATATATATATATATATATATATATATATATATATATAATTAAATATAAAAATGTTCAAATAAAAAAAACAGTTATTTAAAAAGTAAAATTAATACAATAATTATTTTAATTTAAAAAATTATTTAAAGGATAAAATTAAAAAATAGAAGTGGATATAAAAAAAATCCCTTTAAATAAATAATAAAAAAATATATAAAATATATTTATTATTTTTTCCTTTAGAGATAAAACTTCATTTATGATATATTGGAACATAAATAGCTTTACAGTAATTCAAAATTAACATATCAAAATTAATATCTAAAAAATAAATTATAAATGTTAAATTAAATTGTAATTATATTTTAGTAAAATTAAAATATTAAAAATACAAAAATTAAATTAAAATTAAAAGCAACATGCAATTATTTAACTTGTATCAAATAATAAATATATTAATTAAATAAATTAAATTACTATAATAATCAATATATTTTTTTTTACTTTTATTAAAGTAACTATTTATAACTATGAAAGTTAAAAAATGTGAAAAATTTTAGACTAATAAATATTTTTTTGCAGTGTAAAAAAAAAAAACATATTTGTAATAAAACTTGTAGTCCTAATTTTGAACAAAAAAAATTATTGAAATGAGGTTAAAAAGGGATCTACCAAGATGACAGAAAGACTTGGAAGTTTTTAGTAACTTACCTCATGATCTGTCTAAACCAAAAGCTCTATCTTATAATACAAGGTCTGCACATAGCCAACCCCAATTCTTCCTTAAATATCTTCTTCTAATGAATGAGACAGTGATTGAATTCAATTTTCAAGATAAACATGGCTTGTTACCTCATTGGCACACACAATACAGCACACCACAACAACCCAAACAACTTCCAGATCCTTCCACAACATTCTATGAGTCATATCAGTGGGTTCACCCTTCTCCCTCCCCTGTTCCCCCTTATATTCACTCTCCCTTTCTCCTCCTTTTTCCATTCTCAAACAATTTTTCCATTATTCTCAATTATTCATCACACCCTCTTCCTCTCTCACCAATCAAAAGAGCTTTTCTGAATAAAAATCATGGCTTCAGGGACCACCGAGGTGCCGGAGAATTCTGTTTTCGAGAGGGTCGAGCGAAACAGAGACATAACTCTGTTTCTTCCCTTTCTCTTTGGCCTCTCGGAGACCACCGCAGGACGGGACGGCGATGACCCACGTCACGAAAACGGGAACACTGAAGCCCGCCAGCCTCAAAGAATCATCTTGGTGAACCCCTTCACTCAGGGCATGGTGGTCATCGACGCGGACTCGCGCCTCGAAGCTCTGTTTCGCGAACTCGGCAGCGGAAAAGGTGGTCGACCTCCGGCTACGAAGGAATCCATTGAGGCCATGCCAAGTGTGGAAGTTGGAGAGGGTGAGGATTTGGAGTGCGTGGTTTGTTTGGAGGAGTTTGAGGTTGGTGGGGTGGCGAAGGAGATGCCGTGTAAGCACAAGTTTCATGGTGATTGTATTGAGAAGTGGTTGGGGATGCATGGGTCTTGCCCTGTGTGTAGGTACGAGATGCCCGTGGAGAATAATTTCGGGAGGAAAAGCGAGGAAGAAGAAGGGGGAGAGAGGAGAAGGGATGGTGGTGATGAAGTTTGGGTTAGTTTTTCTTACAATAGGATTCGGAGAGGCCAGGATCATGATCAAGCTGCTTCTTCAAATGATGATTCTCCATCAAGTCATGGAGATGATGATGATGATGATGTTGTAGAGAGTTAGGGAATGGTTATGGTTTTGGGTACAGAGTGTTATCGGTTTTGAAATTGGGGAAGGATTGATAAATATATGTACAGGAAAAATTGCACGAAATTGTTATTATATTATATATTTTCTTGCAATGAATAAAGAATGATGATTTTTTTACTCGTCTTGGTTGCATTGATGTTGATTATCGCATCACAAATTTCTGGAATTGCTATTAGAAACGTGTTGAACTCAGAAATTTAAATAATTTTAGGACTAGCGAGAAAGAAAGGTTCATGAAGGTTTTCTTGTTCTCTGATTCAAAGTTAGTCAATGAAATGGATGAGATGAGAGGGAATGAAATGAGATGAAATGAATTTACATTGCAGAAGCAGAATTGTGATTTGCATGGTACACACTGTTAGGCTTCTTCTGAGCGCTGCCTTATTGTTTTTTACAAGCTGGTTTTGTTTGAAAGGTAATAACAGAGAGATCATTTTGTTTTATCTTTGGCATTTGAGTCAGAAGCTGCATTCCTTTCGCTCAGAATCTTGAGTCCTTGGTACCTTCCTAGCATGAGAAGGGTGGCCATTGGGTTTGTGCCCGGTGACTCTGAAAAAGTTGAGCCATCCAATACTCTCAATCCCTTTATACCATAAACCCTGTAGTGCTCATCGACCACTGATCCAACCGTGCAACCACCATGATAGTGATAGATTGTTCTCACATTTTTCTTGCAGAAGTTTCTAATATCAACATCAGCAGATGTCAGTTTTTCTTGCCGTGACTCACCTAGGAAAAATGCAATAGACTTTGACCTTGCAATTCTGTCAAGCAGTTTTGTCATCTTGACACATTCCTCCATGTCATTTTCACTAGCTAGATAGTTGAACCTCACAGAAGGGTTCAGCCTGGGGTCTGTGTTGTTCAGGTGAAGCACCCCTTTTGAAGTAGGCATAGCTATCTTGGCAGCAACATTAACCCTTGTGGAATTGGAACTTAGAGGAAGTATTGATGCTTCAACAATAATTTTGTAGTCATCTGTTATGCCTGCAATTTGAGGTGGATCAGGAAGCCTATTCTGTGGCTTAGAATCCACCAAAACTGCTATACAAGGGTTATCTTGCATTCCTTTCCCAACCCCTTCAATGTCACGCACTAACGAAATGTTGAACTTTATCAGTTGTTCTTTTGGCCCTATGCCACTTAGCAGCAGAAGTTGGGGACTACCCAATGCACCTGCTGCCAATATCACATCACCCCTTGAACTTGAATTCTGCACTTCTTTTATGTAGGCTTCATGAGTTTCATCTAATGTGCCATTGCTCTGCATGAAACTTATACCCTTAGCTCTGGTTTCATTCCTGTAACCTACAAAGAAGCTTGTTCAATTTAGACTTCAAACTACCTGTTATAGCAAGTTATAGAAAGACTTTTATTATACTCATTTTTGTTTTACTTACTATTGTGATGAAAGAGGATTCTCTTGACAGTGGCATTTATGAGAACTGTGAGGTTCTTTGGGTTCCCAGCATTCAGAAGATCTGCTGAGGTGTGTCTCTTTCCAAATTCATCAAACACACTTCCAGAAATCTTGGTTCCCTTGATATGTTCCAAGCTGAAGCCATTGTATGGTAAAACTCCTGCTTCAAGTATGCTGAATTCAGCAACAGATTGCCATGGTGAGAGATAAAAAGGAGGAAAGACAACCTTTGATTCCACCCATTCATAAGCTTCTTTGACCAGCTTCTTGTCCCAACCAGCTCTGCAAACAAATTCCTCACTTGCTCTACTGTAAAAGCCCCCATTTATAGCTGATGATCCTCCCAGAACTCTTCCTCTCACATTGCCAACTCCATCCTGTGACATGAAACTTTGTGCCACTGACATGTATTTATCAGTCTCAAGTAATGGAATTCCATAGTTCCTCCTTTCTATCACCAAAGGATTCCCATAGGGTGAACCACCCCTTTCTACAAGCAGCACAGAGAATTTCTCTGATAGAGTAGCAGCTAATGGACAACCACATGTGCCTCCACCCACTATAATATAGTCATAAGACTTCCCTGCAACTTCCTTTACATCAGAAGTCATGTGCCATTGCCTAACATTTCCTACAATGGAAAATCAAGTAAAGACCCTTCAAATCAAAAAATTGTTTCAAGCTCAATAAGAAAGCAAAGAGAAGTTATACATAACTTACCTGGAGGCTCAAAAGGAAAAGACAGAACCAAAGTTGCAAGAAGAAACAACACAGATGCTATGAGAAGCCTATGAACTAGGTTAATTTGTGGAAGTTCCATGTTGCAATGAGCTAATGCTTGACTTGTGAGTTGATTTTATTTGCCAAAATGTGGGCTAAGCAAATCATTTTCTTTCTCTTGGCTGGTGACACCAATTGATTAAAGTTTACACTGCATAAAACATTTAAAAAATGCGCATGGTGTTGCTAATAATTCCTTCTTCCTTTGTTGGCCACAACCGTTGTCTGTTAGGGGCATGATGTTTCTGTCTAACCTTGAGTTTCATAGGTGGTTGTGATATCCAAAAAAAGAGAGAAGGTTTTGTTAAAATAATATTTCGTGTGAATTAAGTCCACACAGTTTTTTGAAGATCAAGGCTAATGATTCCATTCAATCAGTGTTTTTAGTTTCTTATATCCATCAGAATTTCACTTTGTTAGCATGGTCAAAGAGACTTTTATACGTTAAACAGTGAAAATTATTACAAAGGTGTGGGCATGATTGCATGTGGGTAAAAATGGAATAATGTATGATGTTGTGGGTTGTAACAATAATAATTATGCATGTAGACATAATTAATGATCTGGGTTTAGACGTCACTTAATCGCATTATAAGTATTCCATTGCATGATGATATGTTTGGAAGAAAAAGAGTGAGTGGGAAAGGTGTCACGTGCCTTGCATACGACCATATATGTATTCCATTGTTGACTATGATGAATACGACAATGAATGGAGGGACCCAAAGGAGTGAGTGTGACTCTTTCATTTTCTATAACTTTTGATACAAGTAGTAAATTAAATGATTAAGGAGTTAATTATTGAGACAACTGAGTTTAAGCATCTAATTCTAATAATACTATTTACTTTGCCACATATTTTACAATAACACTCATTGTTCACAGACATTTAATCAATATCATTTTTTTTAATCTTCTTTTTTCAATCACATCATATTATATATATATATATATATATATATATATATATATATATAAAGAAAAATTAACTTTAATATGTAATGAACCTAACTCTGAATATAGAATTAATGTGAATAGTCTAATTTCATACTTATAACTGCATATTAACGGGGTGTTCATTTTACACTAAAGTTAATTTTGTTTTCTTAAATAATATAAATTCTCATTATATTAAAATGATTATTTACCTTTTTTTATTTGAGTTATTTTAACAATATTGTTTTTATAATTATAATTAGGTGATATATTAGAATAATAATTACGAACATTCAATTCTTTAATTTAGTCATAAGTAAACATTCATTTATCATTAAAGGACTAAAAGAAGATTTCTTATTACTTGACCATGTAATTTATATTTGAATACAGGATTTTAAACTAAAAATCTTATCAAGAACCGGTTAAACCAACTACAAAATGGTAAGAAAAGCCTTGGTCAAGGTAGTTGTTTAGCCTATCGTATTATTCATATAATTATAAATCGTGGAATTCTAACATTTTACTTTTTATAAAAACATATTATATATTATCAAACATACATTCATGAAAAATAAAAATTAATTCATTATCAATATTTAATCAAGTTTAGAAAATTCATTAAAAACTAAAATCACCTAAAGTATGTCAATAAAAACATTCTCATTCTCTAAATGTGAGATAGCGAGAACACTGTGTTGCTACCACTTTAGTTTTGACTTAATCAAATTCATGGTTGACTTATAATTGGAATCTACCATTCTAAACACTTACATTATAGAAAATACACCCTTTAAATATTAAAGAAATTATTATATACTATTTTATAAAAAAATTATAATTTAAAATTATAACACTGTATGCAAAATTATAATATTATAAACAAATGTATATGGTTACGATAAATAATAATATTTCTTCCATGATCTAATTATCCAGATAACAAAGCATAATTGTGTAGTAAAATGTATATGATTACGGTAAACCAAGTATTTCTTCCCTAATCTAATTATCCAGATAACAAGCCTAATTGTGTCGTGAAATGTATATGGTTACCGCAAACATAGTATTTTGAATTATTTCTTTATACTAATTATTCGAATAACAAAGCCTAATTGTGTTTATTTGTTACTCAAAGTAAAACTAATTGTCATGGACCACTTCAATCTTTTCAGCAAAGCTAGCGAGTAAAATTATCACGAATCCTACGAAAAAATTAATGTGTGGAGTGAGATGCCAAGAGCTCCAGAGAAATGGAGGCGACTTCGACGAGAGTCGTTCTGCGAAGACGGAAAGACAACCGAAAGTAGAGACCACTGAAGGAGGACCCACGACGGGAAGACGGGGAATAACATCAACGACGGGAAGATATTGTACACAAATAGTGTAGACATAGTGAAATGTATATGGTTACGGTAAACATAATATTTCTTCCCTAATCTAATTATCAAGATAACAAAGCCTAATTGTGTACTAAAATGTATATAGTTACCGTAAACATAGTATTTCGAATTTTTTTCTCTATACTAATTATCCGGATAACAAAGCCTAATCGTGTTTATTTGTAGTTGAAAGTAAAACTAACTGTCGTGGGCCATTTCAATTTTTTCAGCAAAGCTAGCTGAGTAAAATTATCACGAATCCTATGAAAAAAGTAATGCGTGGAGTGAAGTGCCAAGAGTTCCTGAGAAACGGAGGTGGCTTCGCCGAGAGCGGCTCTGCGAAGATGGAAAGACAATCGAAAGCAAAGAGAGTCGAAGGAGGACTCGCGACGGGTAGACAAGGAATAGCAACGACGACGGGAAGATATTGTACACAAATTGTGTAGACATAGTGAAATGTATATGGTTACAATAAACATAGTATTTCTTCCCTATAGGGAAATGTATATTGTTACTGTAAACCTAGTGTATTTCAAATTATTTCTCTATGCTAATTGTCTAGATAACATAGCCTAACTATGTTTATTTCGAATCAGCAACCCCTGTTTTCTTGATATCTCAATATATGCCTTCCATTCTTCTCTTTATTAATAACTAGCATAAACATAGGCTCTAGTGTGCATGTGTGTATGCATTTTTTAAATATGTGTGATATTATATTAGTAGGTAATGATATTGTAATGTTATTAAGTTAATATATAAAATAAAATTATATTTATTAAAAATAAAGTGAAATATATCAGAAGAGATAAGAGAATAACCGTTGATAAATAAAGAAGAAGAGAAGAAGTAGAGATAAACGATTTTCTAAAAAACTGGTAAAAATAATGGTCAATTTTTAAAAATTTAATAAATAATTATATTTTAAAGGATAAAATTGGTATTTTGAAATGTGGACACAAAAGAGGGAATCTCTTTATATCTATAACAATATATAAAAAGATTTCTTCTTTTGTGTCCATATTTCATAGTACCAGATTTACCCTTAATTATTTTATAAATAATTTATTTTTAATCTTTATTCTAAAAACTTTTTTGTCTTAAACCATTATTTTAAAATCTTTTTGTACATATTTTATTTTTTTAATTTTATATTTAAAACTATTTTAAAAATTAATTATATATTTATTATTGATCTTAACTTAAATTTTTTGAAAATTAAAAAATGCGAACACACAGCTACGAGATCGTCTGTGTGTTCGCTAGTTTTTATATATATAATGAGTTTTTCTACTTATAGCACAATTTGCTTTTGTGCTTTTGGTGAATAAAAAAGGGTGGTTAGGGTTAGCTGTTACTGAAATGTAACACTAATCACAACCTTCTTTTTCTAAGAAGTCTCGTAAAAATCATCGTAAGATACTGTTTGGTAAAAATCAGCGTAAGATACTGTTTGGCGTTGTGATTTCTTTTCTCTGGTTTGGTTCTTAATGTCGATTTTGTCGTATTTAGATAGACAATGAAAATATACCTCTGTGCCTTTTTTAATACTTCAATAGGCGGGTAATTTTAGTTTCTGTAGTTTTAATTCTTTAATTTTAGTTAGTTTATTTAAAAAAACAGACAATTTTTATGTTTGTATTAGGATTAAATATGATTTTGGTCTTCAAGTTTTAGTGAATTTTGGAATTAGTTTGTCTTCAAAATTTTATACCAATTTAGTCCTTTATCTTTATAAATGTGAATTTAGTCTTTCTAATCAAATTTTGTTAAGTTTATTTCACATTTTAAAGGTATTTTATTATAATATTTGAGTTAACATTGAAGAAAAAAATGTATCAAACAATGTAAACAATTCAAATATTATCATGCAATGCGTTTGAAACGTTTGATAAATTTAACAAAATTTGGTTAAAAGGACTAAATTCACACATTTTTAAAGATGAAAGATTAAATTAATCTAAAAATTTTAAAGAGAGACTAATTCTAAATTTCGTTGAAATTTGAGGGACAAAAACATATTAATTTGATTTTAGTTTAATATTTTAAAAAATAGACAATTTTAATATCAATATTTGTTTATCATCTAATTTTCAACATACGATATGCGATAGACACTACACATTGCAAATCATTAGCAAATATTAAGGTAAGTAGATTTAAGCTAGTATGCTAATTCTACTTATATGAAGTAATTTGGGTGTTTGATAGAATCTGATTGTTTGCTCGTTTTTCATATGATTCGTGCAGAAATGGTTAAAAAAGGTGAAAGAGTATTCTAATATAAATATTCTTAATCCATATATATGCACAATCTTGGATTCCTAAGAGCTAATCATTAGAAGCAACAAAATAATTTATGAATGAATTTACATTAAGAGATTTATCTATTTATTAAATGGTGTTGAGGGAAATAATTCTTTAAGAAGAGACAATGTCGTTTTCAATGCATGAGAACAAACTTCTTTTTCAATTAATTTTATTTATGGTTTATTTAAACAAACCAAAGGGCTGTAAGATGCTCATGAACTTGTTTAATAACAGTGTTCCACATCTAAACATGATATGGATAATGCATTCATTCTAGAGTTAAGGAAGAACATCATATAATTTAACTAAATCAATTATTCAAACAACAAGGTTGCCCCCTAAAAATCGACAACATTATATCAATAAACTAAAGTTAGACCTCATCAAATCAATTATATTTTTCAACTGCACAAGTTTTTTTGACTCATCATTCATTCATTCCTCAATTGTTTCCTTTTTTCCACAACTTATGCTCATTACACACATCATTATATATAGGTCATAAGTTTCTTTCTGCCCTTTAAAAGTTCAAGCAAACTTATCTAGTTACCATCAAACACAACAGTCCCAGTAAGTTACTTAGAGGTAAAAATGGGTTCAAATTGGAATAGTAATGATCTGTGTTAGACGTTACCAACACATTTTGGTAGGGCCTTTAGAAGGCTAATAATTAAACCAAACCAGTGGGTACCATTACCAACTTGTAACAGCAGAAATTTGTTATTCTCTGACCCAATATCAGCATCACCAATAGATGGCAAAAGAGAGAGATTGGTTACTGGTTGGAGAGATATGGCTCACCATACCATATCACTATACATGCCTTATACCTTTTTTCTTCACCAGGATATACAATCAAATTGTTCTTTCTTTTCATTATAATCATAAAAAATATACATACTATATTAACATATTTGTTTAATGACAGATTTTGCCGCATATATTATACATACATACATATATATAATATTAGGGAGTATGTAAAAACTATTTTCATGGTTCCCAAAAGTTTAAGCTGCAATTTAAGTCTAATGTTTTTGAAGTTGTTGAATCCATGTCAATCTGGCATTGGCTGTTCAAGTCAAGCATTTCTGGTTTTCTGAACTTGTTGCCACTTCTTTTTTCACAGGGTTGTTCAACAACATACCTACCATCATTAGATTTTGTTGCTGCACTTCTCTTTCTCCCACTAGCCTCACTGCTAGATCCAGTGTTGGATGCTTTATTCTCAGTGTGAAAGCCCATCAACGGCAATTCAAGTGAAGCATTATTGGAGCTTTTGAACTCCTCTATCTCTTCCATTGACTGTTTCTCTTCCTTTCTCCCAGAGCTTTCAGAAGAGGTTAAGGAACTTTCCAGTGAACACATAGTGCCTCTGTCTCTTTTCCTGTCCCCACAGCTTAAACTCAACCCTCTTGTCTCTGTTAGTTCTGAGATAGGAGAACTTGGACAAGCATTGTTGATGATGGTGACAAGCTGGGAAAGTTCAGCTTTTGTGAGCTCTATCCCCACTGGGGCAGAATTGTATCCAGCAAGTGCTTCCTGTGCTTTCTTTAGCACTGATTGCAAATACTTCCCTTGAGCTTCAATTCTGAGCTGCAAATGTTTCTGCACCTGAAATCACCATCCAAAATGATTCACATGACTTTATGCGTCATTCAGAATTGAAACAAGGGCAAGGTTTTTATAAAATGATAAACAATCGCCATTTTAGCTGCAACATCAAATAATTTTTCAGTATATATGATCAAACTAACTGTGACCGCATTAATCACATTTTGCAGCATCAAGGAACATGACACAGTTTTTGAATTCATAATCATATCTAATGTGCTACCTCAATTTGTTCATAAAGTTTCCTTTGTACTTCCATTTGCATTTGGAGGGCCTGAGCTATCTGCATGTTTCTGGTAAACGAACACAGAACTTGACGAATTAATCCTCTAGGAAATACTATTTCCATGTGAGACACAGTCTTTGAAAATAAAATAAAAGTATTTGATTAATTTCAAATTATTACTCAGTAATTTGATTCTGGGGCCCAAGACTGATTTCCCTGCTGCAATGGCCATCACTGCTCTTGGTTTCTATGTAATCTGCACCAAAAAAAGGAGATACTATGCGAAGTGAGATAATTACTAATCATGCTATTTGCTGTTGAAGTAGACACTACTAGTCACCTTCTTGTTTGCTGTCAGAGCTGGTATCTAGTTGTTGGCTTTTCCCAAGTCTATATTTCTGTAATCAGAAACAGAAAAAATGTCACAACTTCTGATTTCCATATTCAGTGAAGGAAAAACAAAGAAATATAATATCATTACAAAAGGGGAATGAAAATGCCTGTAAATGGCTCTTCAGGTGGTACAAAGTAAGTCCTGGAATCCCCATCACCCTCATAAGACTCTTTGGAGTTGCTTCTGCCACACGATGCCACAGTGTGAAAAATAGTATCAGATAAGATGTACTATAAAATCTAATGATAACAATGATGGTAATAGAAATACTAAGGTTGATGAAGTTTGTGTTATACTCACTATCTGCACCTCCAAGCTGATTTGTGGCCTCAATGAACCGTTGGTGAAGTTCAGGAGTCCACTTTAGCCTTGGTTTGGCATCAGTGGACAACACAAAATGCATGCTTTGATTTTGCATGTTTTGTAGATCCATTTGCTATTTATGGAGGAGTTACAACTTACTTACTGGCAAAGGACTGAAAAATAGATGTCTTTTGATCCTTTTAGCTATGCATCAATATGTGCCAGCTATAGTTCTCTTTATAACTTGGAGTTGGTTGTGTTGTTCTGTGATCTCACTCCATATCAGGAAACATAAGTGGGGTTATGTTGGGGGAATATATGCCATGAGATGTGGTTCTTCCTCTCTCATCCCAGTTCATACCAACTTTTTCTTTTTTCTTAAAAAAAAATTCCCTCTATTCTTTCTTCTTTGACTTGAATGGGGTGGAGAGAATCTCTGATGCAGCAATAACAGGGAAAGCAAAACAGCCCAATTTTGAGTCTTAAAAGGAGAGAAAAGAGGGAAAGTGTGTGGTTTGTTTTTATCTTGCTGTTTTCCCACTTCACAATCTCCCTCTATGGTTGATTCCCTACTGAATTAGGTAGGCCCACCATAATGAATAATAGGGTACTACTTTCCTAATGCTGTGAGAAACTTTTAGGTAAAATAAAAATTATGGGGATGCCGTAAACCAGTTAAGGATATTTTCATCTTGCAATCAAAAGTGAAAAAACTGAACGAACTAATAATCTTATTTCAACTTTCATTTTTTAAAGGAGATTTTCTGACAGTTAATTTTCCTATGAAGGAAAACTAGTTTCAAGCCCAAAAAATGATCATGTTATGGAAAAAAAATTAACTTTTCATTTGAATACATTATTCCAAACTTATATTCTAAAACAAAAAAGAAGTGGAGTCAAATACTTTAATTATGTTTTTCTTTCATGTAGTGTTTGTTTGTGGTGGCATTGGCAGATTCTTTTTGTTCCATGTAGGGATGGAGGAATCAAAGAATCTAGGATTGGATTTTTGGACCCAGAGTCCCCATGTTTGTACAAAGAAAGTAATGTAGAAGAAAGAGAACTAATCAGGCCTGTTCAAAGATCAAGATGGAGCTGCTATGAAAAGGAAACTAATAAAATACTTGCTTGTTCAAGACACTTAACAGGTAACAATTAATTTGTTACATTATCCTTGCAAAGGAATCGCAACCCCCAAGTTCATTAAGGGACCATCACCACAGTTCAGTGCTTGTCATGACATAACTAAGCACTAACCCAATCAATCGGTGGGGTCATGTATATATATAAATCCATCATTGATTGTAAAGCTGTATTCCATCAAGGAATTGAACCTTAACAAAACATGCATAATATAAGAGTCTACAGCACACACAGATAAAAAATTTTCTATTCCAATTGTGTTGTACTTACAAGTTCCTCCACATGTTGCTATTGAGCTGCAAGGCAACAAAGTAACTAATGGAAGTGAGTAAAAATTTTTAGTCAGAAGGAGATGACAGAACATAGCAGTTAACTTTTCTTTGTAATATGAATTATTAAGCAAGCCATCTACAGGGCTCACTCATCCATCACAGAAAGAATTTATTCTAAAGGGAATGCTTGCTTTAATGCTGTGATATATATCCAAGCTGAGGAGAATAAAAGATGTTTTGGCCAAAAATAAAAGGAAAAAAGAAAAGGGTAAAGGGGGTTTATAATGGCCAACAACAAATTGTAAAAGTCAATTCAAGCAAGCCACTCTTCACATTCTTCTTAGGGTGGCGTTAAGAGTTTGATCACTACAATCAAAATGCAATTATTTGGCCTTAGAAACACTACCATTCCAGTACCATGAAATCCCATGAATTACTCAACAGTGTACCAGGATTCAAAACTGAGGAAAATCGACCCCAATTTACTTTAAGCTATCCATTGGAAGAGCAATAACACTTGCACACACATGCACTACACTGGTTAGTTGACTTAGCACAATTCAACTGCTAGTGGAATGTAAGACACAATATTTGGTGTAAAAAACTTAGAAATCCACTAAGCAACAGTTATGAATTCAGATAAGTTTACAAGAAAGGGTAGGGTGGGTCCTACAAGACCAAGAGGGAGAAGGGTAGGTTCTTCCTATGTAAGCATATGCTGCTGCTTTGTGTATGTCTCGAAATATACATTCAACTGTAGTGGCAAGCTTAGCTGAGATTGGAAGAAAGGAATATTATTATTATTATTATTATTATTATTATTGATTGATGACACGTTTTGTGGTGAGTGGAGGAAAGGGTTGAAAGAGAAGGAAAAAAAGAGGGAGAGTAATTGCAAGAGCTTAGTCTTTAACAGGTGGTGTACTTGAAGCTCCTTTGTTGCTTTAATATATTCCACAACAGGTAAAGGAGATTCCATGATGATGCTAAATCCAAAGGGACCCCGGTATTTTTATTAGATCAGTAGGAGAAGGTCCGGTGAATCAAAAGTCATTTAAGCAAAGTTGGCTCATCAATTATTACTCTTTTAATGGACCCATCAAGGAAGATCTCACAAATCCAAAAGCAGTGAAAGAAGATGAGAAGAATGTGGCCTCAGGAATCACAAAAAGAGAAGCAAAAGGAACTTGTCAACATCCCACCATAGAATAATTCAATTTTACTGAAACAAAAACATTTTGTCAAACATAACACGGTCACTTCCTCAAAATGACGTGAGCCATATGTCACTGGGTAAATGCAGGACTTCAACCTAGAGTGGTAGAGTAGGCATCAAGCATTGCATTTTCTTTTCTTTTTATCTGCAACATTGCTATGCTACATGCTTTTTTCTCCATTTCCTTTGCTTAATCTGTGTCACCACAACACCAATGAAAAACCAAAACCAAGACATATTCCGGACTATTAGGAAACTTTAACATCGTATATTCAGACCTATAAGGTGCCATAATTGTATAGGTTTCAACAGATCAGGTCATGAAAGGTACCTCAGTTTCATCTCAGGACATGGATTCGTGGAAAGTGATAAGAATGGTACAGTTTTGAGGGGTAGGAGCTCTAACTAGGCCTCCCCATGTGCTCCAAAATGCCCCTAAAGGGACACTTAACCTATTGTTTTGTATCATCAAACCATTCTCTATCAGATCAAAGTATGAACAATGCTTCCATCTTCTTGAAGTTTTGCAAATAACTTATTCACATCAAGAATGTTCTCTCAGGCTCAATCCTAGTCTAACTCCAGTTAAAATGGCCCACTACGCATCAAAGTAAACACTGTCACAACACAACACTCAGTGCTTCAAATAATTGAACTAGGTGGATGACATAAAACGCATGTATTCCAATACCATCCAATTACATCGTGCAACTATATATCGCAGGTTCATCAAAGAACATGTACAAGAAACAGATATTTTGACATGGGATGTTACAAATTACTCTATGCGTTCTCATGGGATGACACCAACTAAAAAAAGTTCTCTCATTTGAACTTGTCTAATACAAAAGTTACATCTAATCATGTGAAAAATATTAATTAAATACTCAAAAACTACATATTCTAACCAAGAATACAGCTTCTTACCCTATCTACAGGCCCCTGCACAACTACAGTTGTTAAACACTGAATGCCACAGATTCATTGAATTCTGGAATCTCATTGGGGGAAACACACACTTGTGCAACTATCAAAGTCTTTCACGAACTGTCTGAGAAGACAAAAAGAGAATCGTACCAGAATATTCCCCACATATGTAATTCAGCCAAACCATCACATTTTTCTGGGCCTCTGCCACGCCAATTTCACAGTAATTGGAAGAGCACTGCACCAGAAATTCAAAATTAAGTTGCCTCAGTTCAAAAAATCCAAAAGTAAAAGAATATGAAGATTTCTCCTTCTTTTTTTTTTTTTTTCTGAATCTTTTTAAGTAACCCATATATAGAACCTAGGTATGGGAAATAAAGCTAACCAATTAACAAGGTAATAAGCACTACTCATTTTTTAGTCTTGAACCATGTTGTAAACCTAGACTTTTTGTTTGATCTAAAACGCTGATGAAAGTAAGAATAACTAACTCCTTAAAAGAATATGATTGATGTTTAAAGTATGCAAAGTTCAGCAATGTAGCACACGTTCTTTGAAAAAAATCTTACAAGAAGTTAAAAATTAATCTAAACACACGCACTTGCTGCTAATTAGATTGTATTAAGAAAATATTTGTGTTCTAATTTTTACGATGTTGCTCGGATTTAAATTATTATCTAGTTTATTTAAATTTAACATGTTACCTATAAATTAAAAAAAATTGTTTCCTCTTTTAATATTAAGATTTAAGATTTATAAATAGAATATTTTATTAGGAGAAGAATCACCCTATTTGATTTTATGAAAAAGAAATTTTTTTCAAGTTTGTCTAAAAAAGTATATAGATTATGTGTCATTCTTTTAAGAAATTTTATATTTTTAGGAAATATTAGTACATAATGTTGAAGTTTTTACACAAACATTGTAATATATTAAAAGTTTAGGTGTACTTTAAATCAAGAAGTGTTTTTTCTAAATAAAATGCAAATCCTTTTATCATTGATTATCAAAGTAGTATGGTAAATTTGTAAAGTATGATGGTTTTAAGTATGAACCTACTTTAAAATTATTTTTCATTTCTCATCAACATATAATCAACTAAGACAAATGCTATATATAAGCTAAAATTATTTTTTTCTAAACTAACACATAATCAATTGTGTTAAAAAATAATTTATTATGTGTTCAAGAAAATTTTTTCCATGTTCTACATTTAATTGATTATTTTGTGCAAAAAATGATTTTATATTTTTCGGATATAGTTGATTAACTTAAGACATAATTG